>Ga0307514_10000058_pt1 | contig 289595 bp, 241 predicted proteins | sample 16_EM_MG_FD_203088 | JGI IMG/M metagenome (GOLD analysis project Ga0307514, IMG submission 203088) | Populus trichocarpa ectomycorrhiza microbial communities from riparian zone in the Pacific Northwest, United States - 16_EM | ecosystem: Host-associated > Plants > Roots > Unclassified... | reverse complement strand
TTGAAAGCGGCCTTCTCTGTAGCGGTCGCGTTTGCTGCTGGCTCTTCGGGCTTGTCATCGTATCCTTTGATGATACCATACACTTGCTTCTGCTCGAGAAGTAGTGCCATCTCGGTTGCCCATTGTGCATAGTTCGTGCCATTGAACTTGGTGATGGTGATTGTAGTCGAACTCATCTTGTATCGCAATCGTCAGTTATAGTAGTCTCTCGGACTCTACGGGTGACGTCCAGCGGCTGCCGTCAGAAATACGGCGGGGTGCGGGGTAATTGCTTAGCTTGTGGAGACGCTTCTCCCTGACGATGTCCACTCGACAAACGAAAATGGAACTATTGATCGTTGGTTCCCTTTTTAAACGCAAGGGCTCATAACCTGTTGTACGGTGGTGTGTGCTCGAGTAGTCCAGTGTGCGCGGGCGTATGCGAAGGTGTGTCTATTGTATCGTGTAACGAGACATGTCGCATCGACATAAGGTCGATCGATGACTAATGGTGCTAACTACAAAAGAGGCAAGTTACATCATAGTCCTTGGCATAGTGATATCCGTACTTCCAATCAGCTCAACACTACTCGATTCTGATCCCCTTTCACCTCGCTATTGTATTTGTGGATTCATACTATGCTGATGTAGACAAGGAGAGGAACATGTTAACGTAAGAAAGTGGGAAGTCCTAATGCAAGTATAACAACCTTTATGTCAAAATTGAGAGAATAACAGCCAGCATGTGTTATTGACACAAGATAAATGCAGCTGCGTATAGCTGCAGGTTGCAGGGGTTTCCAACCGTCCCGTGACTTGCGGAGAGTCACTCTGATGTTGGTTGTATTGCGTACGATGTTAAATAGGTGTCAACATCAGCCAACATCCTTAGTTAAATAGATATAGAAAGGTCATTCTTCCATGGAAAGGACATCTGGTGATATTGGTTTCAAGACATCACTGAAATCTTACATGAAACAGATGCCAACCATCAAGTCATGTTGTACTGTTAGCATTGCTATGCCCAATGATATTACTGTAAAAACTCAGATTTTGCTTTCTTCTAGTTGATCAAGTATACCAACCTTGACATAAATGATTCAGCTTGCATCCATGTGGTGTATATCGTGCAACAACCAATATGTTACCCCCATCAACATTGTCAACACCCAATACAATCGTTCATTCTCCAGGGGGGGGTCGTTCAGTGCTTCTGGCAGGCAATTACGGCAAATTGAGAAACCGTTGCTCACAATGAAGTTAACATCCAAATTGAGTCAACTCTGGGTCGAAAGTAGAAACAGTCTGAGCCTCAGGAGCACATAGTAGCTGATGATCTAAAATGATGTTGGCCGCAGACAAAAGACGAGACACACACAGTTTAAGCAACAATGAGAAAGAGAACTGGATGGAAGATTATGTGGATAGAGAAGCTGCTGTGGCACTGTTGTGAGTTACAGATTCAGAGATAACAATTCAGCAAGAGCAGGAAGATATGAGATAAGCTGAAAAGGCAGAAGTGATACCAAGAAAGCCCAAAAGCCATTTCAGGAGATCCTGAATGCTATCAGAGACAGTCTGAGTGATCTTGAAACTTCCAACAATGAGGTGGATGGGGATGATAAGGATTATTATGAACAAGATTCAGACCTGGGCAATCTGAATGAAGATGAAGAACCCGGCTGGGTGATGGGCACAATCTCCAAAATGTTACAGCAATGCCTGAACATTTTTCAGCAGAAGCAGATAAGGCCTGACAAATTAATGAAACTAGGATGGGGGGACATTGCAGAACACTTCCGTGAGAGAGATATGATATATGGGACAGCCAGATTGTGGTGTGCAGTAGTCATTGATCCCCAAACAGACAACATTGTAGCCTGAACTGCAAGACAACATTTGGAGAGCGAAAAGAGACTATGGATACCATTCCAAGACAATTGCCAATGACGGAAGGGACTTCTTGACCAGGAAGCAGTCATGTGAGCTGAAGTTATGGGAAACCACAGTCACTCAAATACATACTGTTTTTCATGCCTAATGTGACTCCTGATCCATCACTGATTATCAATTTCAATCAAGTTAAACCTGTAAGCTATTACACTCTCATGTCACCTCTCCAGCTAACTAACATACAGGAATAGGATTCAGATGAAGAAATGGTAACAACTTCTGCATTGCAGGAAGAATCCATGAGCAAATTGCCATTTTGGACAATGTCACTCTTTGAAAAGCAATTTGTGTACCAATTTTGCTAGATGTCAGTTTTTAGTTGATTTCAGTGGCCAAATTGTGAGCCATAATACTTCGTTAGTGCATGTGAAATAGTGATATGGGCCAGGCAAAAGTTTTAGACTCCAAATCAAGTGAATAGGTGACCAACAATCTTGCCATCGCCCTGCCCATTACAGTTAAGTGGGAAAGCGAAATCTAAATTAGAGATGAAATTTAATCAAAAAATTCAAGTTGGTGATGTCATAGAAGTCATAGGAGAAGGTGTCAATGCGCAATGCGGATTCATATAAATACTGACCATTATGCTGCATTCACTGATGCATTCAACTGCATAACTCAACACCCAGACGTGGTGCACATAGTGGAAATGTTGAAAATTGCTAATGGTAGGTGATGCACATTGGGGAGGAAGAGCTGGATGAGAAACGGTGACGAAGTCAAGTTATGTATATCCAAAACTCGGGATGGGATCTGCATGCCGTAAATTGCCAGCACAATGGGGTGGAATATAACAGAGCTACATCATCCTATGATCGAATATTGTGTTCAATGGGGCATCAGCGATTGACAAGCAACAAAAGTTTTGGATGCAGATGACTTTTCCGAGAGACGATTTATTGGCTGACAATAATGACTAAATGAATTTTGGCATACAATTATTGAACATATAATGACTGTTAGAATGTGCATACGGTGGGCGTCAATGGAGCATCAACCATTTGTAGTCTTATACTTGTGGCAATCAAAGGGCTGCATAGTTGCATGCTTTCAAAGGGAAATTATTGGTCATCTTGATATGTAAAATAGAATGCAACATGCTCGTAACTGAATCCTTGAAATGGCTGTCAACAGTGAATCAATGATTTTTCGTTGTGATCATGGATAATCCAATGGCTATGCAATGTCATCAACCCATACTGAATGTATTGGCCAACATTGTGGGCAAATATGCTAGATAAAATATCGCTGCCACCATCTAAAAATTAGGGTCCACCAAATGTCAACAATTTTTGGTCTTGCAACATGGATAATCAACAGGCTCGGAAACTTCCATAACCCAGAATTAAAGTATTTGCTACCATGATGGGCAATAATGCATGTGCCAATCTTGCTACCACGTCCTAAATATGAGTGTCAATAGTGAGTCAAGAGATTGTGTGCGGGCTCAGTTACTTAAACAACTATGAACTGTGTTGCATCATTTCCAAATTGAGTTTTTAATGTTCTGTCTCTTCAGTATGTCCTTGTTTACAACTTCATAAATCTGCATGCAATGTCTCACAACTTTGTCATTTTTCTAAAATGCTATTCATGATCTCCCTACCACCTGCCAAAAATGAGCATCTATGGATTGTCAATGCTGTTTTATCTTGCACCATGCATCATACATGGGCCATGCAACTGTGATAACTCATACCCAAAGTATGAGACACCTGATGGACAGAAATGGAAGTAATGATATCGGTACTGCCTTCTAAAATCCAGCTTCAATGGAGTAACAACAGTTTTTGTGCGGTCTAAGTGAGCTACCCAGCAACGAACTGTATTGCATGTTTCCAAACTTTTGTTTTCAATGGTCAGTCTTTTTAGTATGTCCTTGTATACAAGTTCACCAATATGCATGCAATGTTTCGCAGGTTGGACTTTTTTCTTGCTTGCAGCTATAGAGTCAATATGCAAAATGCTCTGTTGTACTTTACAATAACATATCTTTTGACAGTGTGTCAAGTCCAATTTCCCCGCTATTAAATTCGTGCTGCAATATTGGATTCAAAGTTTTCGCTATCTCGTTCCTAGAGGTTATGATATCTGCGTAATATGAATGTGTGTTTATTCGTGATTCTATTGACCTTACATTACCAATCATATTGGATGCTTATTGGGCTTATATGAATGTGGGCTTGGAGCATTCTATTGCTTTGATTAATTCATAACAAGTGCCTTCAGGATAATTTGACTTATATTGTGGAATTGAGGAGATTAACATCACCATTATTATATATGTTGTTTGTCGTCAATTTCTTTGTCATCAATCAGAACATGGGACCAGCTCACTGATGAAAGACTTGCTGGCAAAAGCACACATGGCAAAGTAAAATGATGTAACAGAGTCAAAAGTTACTGAATTCACTACCTCAGATGTCGTTGAAACAGATTTTGCCATACTGATGAGACAAGGAAGATGAGGAATGACAGTAGTAAGTTCCAAAAAGAGATTCATATTCGAGAGTTAAATCTTATCTATATTGATGCAATTGACAGCGGAAATGCTTTACAATGGCATCTTAGGACTTTGTTACTGCCAAATTTCAAAGAGATACCTGGAACTGTTACCTTATGGTAGGATTAATTTCGGCTCATATTCCATGGAATGCTATATCAAACCTGCAGCTACAGCGGGCATATAATATATTACGCAGCGAAATAGTCCTCCCGTCCGCCACCAGTTTTACTAACATTTGTCACAGAAACTCTCACTGAGAAATCAGAAAAGAAAAATTTCTTCCAGGTGGAATGACTCCATCGGAGTGAACACGCTCTGTCAGAGCCATCACAAACACCCCGGTGGCGGATTACTTGGCACCAAGTGCCAATGCCTTGCGTCATGTTGCATATTGTGCTCCGATCGCAATGTCACCATTTCTTCCCATGCTGTCAATCTGCTATATTGAACCAACACATTTGCATTGTGGCCAACTGTGACCATATGTCTGTATGAGTTCATTGGCCACACGCCTGTATCGGGATTGCAATGGGATGGGTTACGCTGAGAACATCTCTCCTCATGTTCCTTCTACCTGCGTGCAAAATGCAGTTTCCTCTTGACTGATTATTTTAATCATTCCAAGTCGCCCGATCCAGGTGGCAATTGACAATCCATCGCTTGTTCCGTCAGTCTGCTGTGTTACTACTTGGAGATATCACTGGAATTACCTGCGCACTGCCGATGATGGTTCTCATGAGGAAAACTTGCAAAGCAATGGCTGCGGGTACTTTTCGAACGTGAACAAATTTCAAGACAGGATCCAATTTACCAGTGTTTTCAGGTATTGTGGGGAGCGCCATTGCTACTCAGTACTCAACGAAAGCTCCGTACTCATTCAGGAGCTTGATTTTGAATAGTCGGTGCAAGTGCCATGGGAGGCACACATTCAGCGCGCCATAACACCTCCACAGGTGTTGTTTCATCTACATGCAGTACTTCCATCGAACTCCTCTGTGGCAGCTCGGGCGGCCTGTACATCGATACATCTGTGATATGGGTTCATCTTGTAAACCGTCAACTTCAACCTAAATACCAGGCAAAATGCAGAGCTTCATTGCGTGCAGATGTCCATCCAATATATACAGCTTGTAAAGACTCTTCTGTTTGATAGACTGCCGCCTGCCACAGTATATTGCCGCCCAGTGCGTTGAGTCTTGGCTATCGTCAAGTGATGTTCTGATGTCTTTCACCATAGTGTCAGTATGCTTTGCATTACTGTGGTTTTGGGGTCCCATGAATTCAGGCTTTGCAGATGCCTGGGAGCTCAGGGATGCCGCCAAGTCAGCACAGGAAGATAATACTTTGCATGTGGCTGCGCTGTTCTCCCGACACTGTGCGAGGGCTAGGATATTGAGCTCTCTGATTTTGAATCAGAGAATGCGACGCTGAATGGTGATTACATGCAGCAGGTAGTGGAGTTTGGGATTGGAGGCATTCCAACCGTCCTTGAGATTCATTATATCTGCTTGTTCATGTCTCGGGGCAAATTTTTATTGGAAGGCTCGGTACCAACAACTCTGTTCAACCCAATGTGACATCAAGTGAATCTTCGGAAAGTTGAAGTCGGCATTCCACTCTTTGGAAACCTCTATTTTGTGGCCTATGTGATCCCAGCAGGCATTCATTTCGCGCCGCTTCTTGGATGGTGTCTAAGTTTCAGAATATGTTTTCTTGTCTACCATTCGCTTTTTCATCAGTTCCATTCTCAGGGCATTGTCTTGGGCCTTCGCTTTTTTTCCAGCTTGTCCAAGTAAGAAACATATTTGACGGTGTGAAAATGATGCAAGGCGTCCTCCATGTAGCTCAATATTGGATCATCGCGAGATTTATATTCAGCATATATATAGAATTATAACAATGGGTGTGTGCACTCAATTGCGTTATTGAATATGGGATGCTGAGCGTGGTATCTGCCTCATAGAGACTTGGTTACAACTCCAAGCAGGTACCGGCTCCTTTCCTTCATCTCTTTCCCATTCTATTGAGGTTCTTCTTTATATGACTCATTTTGCGGTGTAAGATCCTGGTTAGCAGGAATGAATAACCAGATTGCATTGTATTGGTCGAGCAGTACTTGTGTCTTCATGAAGTGGAACATCCACAGCTGAAGGTAGTCAAGGATGCCGATCAGCATTGTTTTGAGTAGGTCAGGCTTTGAGAGATCGCTCACGATACAGGGAATATGTCGAAATTCATTCAATTCTTGCACAACATGATGTAACGAGTGTTCTGCATCGACTGTGTGGGTGTTGGCATCCCTGAGCATTCTATGTAGCTTTTGATTGCTCCAGGGGTGTTGCTTGTCAGGAGGGACATAATCTCCAAGTTCATCAATTAGACACTCACACCATAAGCAGGCAAGCCACTCGAGATGATGTTGGTCGCTATACTACGGGTTGTCTGCAAGCCATGATGCTAAAACCAGTTTGCAATGCCTGAAGTTACCATCTGCACGAGATCATTGTAATAGCTGCTCTCAGTGCTAGGATTTTGTTCAAGGTTGGAATGCTTGAGTACATGTTGCAGTACTTCGTTCAGAACCTCACAGATCCTTCGCTGCTTTTCATCTTGTCTGTTTAGAGTTATATTGTTATTTATGATTCGAATCGGCAGGAGAGTGACCATTATGATCCTGTGCAGTGAGGGCATCTGGCGGATCTTCAAAGATAGATTGCCAATTGCCATATATCAGGCCACTCTTTCTTGTCAGCAGCAAAATTCAAGTAATGTGTTTTGCCAGACATGACCATCAAGGGAACCAGTGTATCCACCACTCTGAGCGTTGACGTGACATTGATTAGCACATTATCATCCTCGAGTATCTCTTCTTACCTGCGTCTCGCACCACCAGTCCTCAGTGTGCATTTCAGTATTGGGGTGTTTTGGTGGCGTATCGCTCTTAAAGCAAAGCTTAGGTGCGTAAATGAGAAACTTGGCGTGGGCTGGGTGCCTCATCAACCATCCCATGGTTTTGATGATGTCTCGACACCAGTATTTGATAGGGGGTTGGTGATTGTCATTTCATCTCATATCCTCCTGAGTGTGTACTTCCCAATCCCCTAGAGTCCATTCATCTGGCACGCTAGCCACGAGCTGCTGGACACCATCTCCATTTCACAATTGTCGGAAACATAGAGCTGTATTTTCTTCCATCAGCACGTTGTCATAGTACGTCTTCATCCCCTTCTTGGTAATCACATACTGAATATATTTGTACTCTTCATGCGTCGCAAACAGGTAGTAAGGATTGTTTTGCAGGTTCATTTCGAAGCAACCCAGAGCATCGCATTGCCATGGCTCAGCAATGTAATTGCTCTACAGAGCACTGGCACCTGGGTAGGTTTCTGTCTGCAGAATAGAAGGTGGCGGTAGTTGAGACTCCGAGTGTGTGATGTTGTCAATGTGTTCGAGGCAGGTTAATATGTCCAAGATCTCAACTGAATCATTGTTAGCATCGAATTCACAATGGTGAGTGGGTTCAATCTGTCGGAGCGCTCTGTGGATAGTATGATTCCGTTGGTATGCAACATGAAGGTGTTCAGAATGGTGTAGTTTGATATGTTTAAGTCGCCAGCTGTCAGAGGTGAACTTCTCTCGGCCTGAAAGTTTGCGGCAAGGGAATTTGCTCTTCTCTGGCATTGTCCACGACATGCGAGGGGTGGAGTATACACAGCAGAAAGGGATGAATGTTGCTGCTGGGCCTGAGCAGCCTGGTGTGTAAGCTCACAATCCTTTCAGCTAACTTGAGTGATTTATTCAGCCTCAATACCATCACAAGGAGGTTCCTTACATGCCAGGAGTTTTACAACGCTGCATGCGGGATGTCCTACAATACTCTGAATACCGTAAATCCAATACAAAACCCATGCATAAAATAAACCCTGAGCAATCCAAAAACCTTGTGACAGGTGTAATAATCAATTCCTGCCATCAATAGAGTAGAACCAAGGAAATGAACAAGACAACAACCCGACCCAGACCCGAACGCAACAACCATCGCCTGCTCTGCAATGGGAGGACTGGTTCACTCCATGGCTACTGACCGATGCTGGTGTGCCTCACAGAGATAGACATTGGGGAGAGGGACATTGGGGAGAGGTACATCGCGGAGAGGGACATCAGGGAGCGGGACATTGGGGAAACTGTCGGCACCTGGGGATTCGCCGAGCAGCTGCTGATCCACATCCATATCCAAGGTGTTTCCGGCAGCCTCAGCCTCTCGCAGTGTGGGCACCGCTGCGCGTGGTCTTTGCGGCATCACAAGTGCCAAATCCTCCACCCCACTGTGTGGATGAGTCTCAGGAGTTTGTGGATGTGGGTGAGGCTCCAGGGGTAGTGGCCATGGGGCATGCACCGGAGGTTGTCGCCTTGGGGTATGCTCGTACATCTCCTGGCCCTGCTCAGGTACCCTCATTGCCTGATTGTCTACCATTGTACCTTCTCCATCAGCCGATGTATTTATCATTTCTGCCTGGCAAATCGTGTGGGGTTCTTCGCCATCATCCTTATCCTCATCCTCCTCCTCATATTCAGCCTTCTCCTCCTTATCATCCTCCTCATCATTTTCCTCATCTTCATCGCCTCAGTCCCTTTCCATATGCACATTGCCGTCTGAATGAATGCCGTGTAGTGTGTCCAGATCATCCTTCATTGGTATATACACATCAAAATCATGTTCTGAGTCACATTCGCTGTACAACTCCTCGGTTGAGTCGGTATCATGATCTGAGGAAATTGGCATGCCAGCCGATGGTTCCAGCTCTGAATATTCTCGCTCTAGTTAGTCCTCCATGTCCAAGTCTGCCTCAGACATTTCCTTCCGGAACAGCAATGCACCAGCCGAAGAGATATCATCTCCTCCTTCGGTTGTTCAACTATACATTTCCCTTGTCCGTTTCCCTACCTCTTCCCCTTCAGTTTCCCCTTGCAGTCCTCAGTTGCCTTCCTTTTCCCCTTCCCATCCATTGTTACTTTCCCTTGTCCGGTCTCATGCTCACTGCCCTGCGTGTCTTCCTCACCCTCGCAGTCGTCATTCTCATTGCCATCGCCAGTATGACTTTTTTCACTGCTCGGCGCTTGGGGATCTGGCCAGTACTCATCATCATCATCCTTGTCGATCATCTGTTCCCAGTTCAGTGGTCTATTAGTCGAGAAGTCCCATGGCTTTTACTGCCAGCTACGTGGCGGCTGAATCTTTACCCTCAGATCATTCCTACCTCACCACGAGATACACTTGCTGGTGTGTTTAACCTTCCCGAAGCTGGTTACCTGCAGATTGCAACAATTGACTTGATCCGCAAAGGCACGCGTATTGTCCTACCTCCAATGGTTCATTAAGCAGTGGGTTTTGTCAAACATTTGCCCAATATTTGAGAGGAAGGCTGTCCACCACTCCCGAAAAGAAGAACATCTGCTTCTGCAGTTCAGCCACATCATCTGGAATTGTGAAACGTGACGAGTCGGGACTGGATCATGAAACATTATATCATGAACGAGGTCCCATGCCTTCTCATTCATGACACTGCAAACATTGAATATCCATAGGAGTCCACAAGTGTGTTTCGAGATGAATCCCTTCATACAGTCCAGATCAAATGACAGGCGTCGATATATAACCAGCATCACCATTTTTGCCGTAGCAGTGGCCTTTCCCGTTCCTTTGTGGTGTCCCTTTGGTGCAATCGCTGCCAGTTAAAAACAAATCTATATCCGAGGCATTAGCTTTATGATATAGTCGACTGTAGTGGAAGGAAGCCCAGAGTTAAAATAGAAAGTGGTGAAAGTTATTGGGTGTGCTGTGGAACGAAAGGTGTTGTTTTGTGCAAGTCACCTCATATCGAGATAGTTCAGGATTCTAGTGGTGTCTGTAATACCAGGGGAACAGAGAATGGTGGAGTAGGTGGGAAGGAGGGATATATATACTCGAGTTCCTGCGATTGCTTGGTTCAACATGTGAGATTGTATAATTTTGATTTATATCCTGTGGTTTGTTGGTTAATAAACACAAAACAGCACAGACTTCATCTTGCACAACCACCAGGAACCTGTTCAATGAGAACCCTCTAGACAAGATTGAGTACTAGCAAAAAGGAATGTTTACAAGGCTGGGCGTTGCTTTTGCATAGCTTACCACTTTCACCGTTCAAACCTTGTGCATGTCAAACTAAACTGAGTACGTCTTCTGTGGTCCCAACTGTGCAACGGTCCAACACGGCTACCAACTTGCCCAATGGTGCAAAAAGCACAAGGAAATGACGTTATAGGATAGATAATATGTCATTGGACGCTTTCCGCTACATTTCTCTCTGCCAAAGGGGGATTTCCACCGGGAAGCTGATAATATGAACAATCGATTGTTGAAAGTATTGTGCGAAGAATCACTGGAAAACTAAGAGAATTGTGCGAAGAAGGCCTAAACACCCTACAAGAGGTGCAAATAGTCTTTCAGACGTTGCTGTAATAGTGACTATCAATGCTGAGTTTGACATAAGTTTAATCTGGGGGCAGGAAATCCCATCATTGAATTCTTTTCAACAGATCTCGTTCCCGAGTATTGTCACGGTTTACAGTCTAGCACGGTCTACACTGCACCTCCCTTTTGTGTCAAATCCCTCCCTGGTAGCTCAAACAGGAGTCTCTCTTGCATGCCATTGCATATGCATGCAGAGGAAATTATTCCAACATTCTGAACGTCGAACATCTTGATCGGACTATGACATCCCAAAGCCCTCACCATGATATGACTCCAGTTGTACAAAATGGTGGAGGTCATACTATTTGTCAGACTCATCAACAGTGTAGGCCTTCAGGGAACTCTCAAGTTCCCCTTGCTGTGAGACGGGTTTCTGTACCAGCTAGCTGAAGGGATTTCTCTCAAGGAGGGAGTTTCATAGCCTCTGCAATCCAAGGCCAGAACTCCAACCCCACATCTTGAAAGAACAATTCTCGTGTTTCAGAAATCACTCAATGCGTGGCTTCCTCCCGGTCGGCAACATAGCGATGGTCCAACAGTACTTCAACCGCCATGCTGGGTACAAGCAGTTGTATTCCACTCACACCCGGAGAAACCTCACGAATACACACAACGCATGGTGTTGTATCCAGTTCCGCATCTGGTATTGCTTGCACTCGCACCCCTCTCAGTGGTGTTGACACCTGCGTATCCCCATCCCTAAGCTACAACCCTGCGCGATCATTAAAAATCCACAGCCAACACGAGCTACTGAAAGCAATCTGAGACAGATGGAGTGGGAATTGCAACCACAGGGGGTGTCTACACCACGATCCATGGTCTTCAGTAGTCGCAGTATCCATCAATTTGGTCACTGAGACATGACGCGTCATCTAACCGTATTGGGCAGACTCTTGGAGCTTATCATGTGGAACAGATGGCCACTTACAAGTGGAAGCGACTTGGAGATGCTAAGTTATGCAATGTAATGCATTCTGAAAGCATTCGCTGAAGTCTTACACTGACAGAGAATTGTCAAATACTGAAACACCGCTATGCAGCAAAACAACATTTGGTCCATAGTATTTGAGGCACACACAGAGCAGATCTTGAAAGAGGTATGCTGAAGGAATGGCCCACGTTGGATATTACACGCTCAAGCCGGTACCAGGTTTGAGCACAAGTCGATATGCTGAAATCTCACTCCATTCAATCAGCAAGGGACGACATAGCGGAGCTTGTTGATCTGCATCGCTCTGAATCCGATGCAGAGCATTTGGAATTCATTGATTTCCTTCAGGCAGACATTATGTATCTTGTGCCTATAGCAGAGTGTGTGGAAGGTGATGTATGCGGTCCAAATCCAATACAGAGAGAGTCGAAAGCTACCAACGTCTGGCCAGGATCCACTTTACATCCTGGCGGAAACTATCCAGGGGTTCATCTACATCGAATTTTATCATCGGGTGAATACACATGGCAAGAATGCTGATGGATTATACAATTTCATGATTGACAATAAGGACGGTCAAATACCCTCACCTCTGCTCATGTTTACCCACAGCACGTTGAGCCATGCTCTCTTGGAGTGGCAAAAGAACATAGGTATTCATCTGAAAGGTTCCAAGCCAAAGCTGAAAGCGCAGAGACTTGATTGCTACAACTACTTCAACAATAAGAATGATGGTGGTAAGAACGCATCCTGCTGCACTGCAATGAGTCGCAAGTTGTCAACCTTGCCTGGTGCTGCAGACACATATTTATTGTTAATGAATACCTGGAACACACTACCAGAGTGCTACCAACAGAGGGTGTATAAACACACCTTTGCTACAGTCAAGCGTCAGATCCAAGAGGCGGAGAACCAAATACCTGCCATGGTCATCAGAGTGGAAGCATGGCGTGTTCACAATCCTATTCTTGCTGACTATTTAATCTCTGAAGTGGTGCTTGAGGAGCCAGAGATCAGAAGCACTGACCAAGACATTGCAATAGGCAACAATTGCATGGAAGAGGAACTTGACCCCGGGATTTCATGGGGCAGTGGGGATTCTGAAGATCAAGGTGATGAAACCTACAAGTGCAATACCATCCCCACCGCCAGTCCGCAATGACGGGCCACAACTCAACTCGAACGGTTGGACCTGGGAACCACCGATGTCGATGCGTACAAGGGCAACACTGGCGACGATGCGGATGCACATGAGGATGAACACGCATCGCAAGCCGATGATGAATCAACACAGAATTTGGAGGACTGAGGGCATAGTATGTGACAGAGGAAAGGTTGGACAGTATATTTCAGACCAGTCAAATACGATAATGGGGAAGCAAATGAAGGGGCAAGCAATGTATCCAAAGCGACGTCTGTATTGTAATAAGTGACAAAATCCCAGATGTAAACATATCTGGCGAGAGTGCCGCATCCGATATATAGCAATAGCGGAGAGGTCCAACATGGCACCGGGCTGGAGTATGGCACATTCATCGCCAGGCGTTGGGTAAATGGCTCCAGAAGTATTGCAGCCACTGCGAAGAGTGAACCACACATGTTGTTCCGATGGTGCATTTATGTCACCATGTTCCTGGCACGAAGTGGAGTAGGTAATCATGCAATGAGCCTCATCGCCAGGGTGACAGGACCGTGCAATTCTCTGTCAGAGGGTACAAGGTTCTGTCAGAGCAGCCTGAGCAGTCTGGAACAACCTGGTGTTTCCTGACGGGAACTAGGGTTGGTGCTAATGCAGTGGATGCAAGTAGGAAGCAGTGGCAATGAAGAATAACAGTTTGTTTAGCTTTGGATGGGTGGACATCAATGAACATTGTAGCCATAACATTTGTCATTGGTTACGATAGTGACTGGAACAAGGCATGCCAACAAGTACATCTCAGTATCAACGAGTTAGATACCCTATTCTTTGCCTATTTCGAAACCTAATTGAGGATTGTAGGGTAATGGTCAACATACTGGAGCTTTGCTAGCCATACATATGAAGGACGTTATTGATCATATTGATTTTACCGATGGCCATCTAGTGGGAATCACAACCAATTACACTTCCTCAAAATACTCAGCAACTTGGGAACCCCAATCACCTGTTAAGTGCTCAGTAATCGCGATGCGTGCATTCTTAAACCAAAATCGACGGATGGCAGAAGCAATTCAGCTTGTTCGAGGTACATTAATGCGTAGTGTTGGTGTACAAGGCCGCATAAAGTTTTGGGGAGCCAATCAGTGTGATCAGCAATTTGGAGAAAATAGAAGCTCAGACATTGGGAAGAGTCAAAGACTACCAAAAGAGGGAAATGTAAGAATCACCAAGATGTTGGCGATGTGACCACATATGGCTAAGCTAATTGAAAAAGTACCTATTTGAAGAAATATTGAAAGTCCTGAAACTGACCTTCACATAGCAGTAAATGGTTGCAGTATCGACTATGCTGGCACCGGGTCTTTGAAACAAGTTCACTCACTGTCAAAATGTCAAATAACAAGTCATATTACTACCAATAATGGTTGTGAAAACATGCAGAAATTTATCACTGGAGCTGCATCAGTGAGCCTACCTATTATGTTAGTTCACCCCCAAGTGGGTAAAAGTATCCAAAATTTAGTGTTAACCACCCACTCTTCACATCACATGTTGAACTGACCATCATCAAGTATATCATGGAAGATGCATGGCCAATCCGATACGGAACCCTGCGGCTTACTACACAGCATACGGTTACTCTGTATCATGTTATTTCAGCATACAATGAGATGTTTGTTCATAGGGATTGCATTAAGCAACTTTTGCCTATGAAGAAGACTCAGTGGAAGGAAAGCTGATACTTCACAGTGACATTTTCTTGATGGAAGCTGACCAAATATTATACAAAAGTTTGTGCAATGACCGGTATGCTTCACATTTTCGCACATATCCTATCTCTTTTCCTGAAGTCGTGATCGTTCAAGAAGTGGAACAAGGGAATCAATACTAATCCTGGGGACAAGATTTTCTGATTATACACAATATGAAGAGGTGATTCTGAAGTATGTGGAGAATCAATACAGTGCGAAGCAAAGATGATTGTCCATCAACAAACCCCAAAGAATACCGAATGACAATCTCTACTCCTCCGCAATGGCGTCTGGATCTGGTTAATCTTTTTTCTATCCATATGCTCTATCCAACAGTAATGAAGAATACTGGACACCTAGAAATGTGGCTGAAATGACAACCGGATGACACAATCACGCTGCACACTCATTGACATCCACAAGGCCTTCTGTAACTGAACCACCTGCTGTTTTGACCAACCTGTCAAGACGATTGATTTGTTGAGTCTAAGTCTAAGATGACACATAGTCTATATAGTAGCTGCTAGCCCTAACCAACAGCCACGTGATGACATACTCTACAAAGAATCGCTCTAACCCCTGCAATACCAAAGAACGGGCGCCAAGTTAATCTGAATCTGACTAATTGACACTCCAACCCCACGGAGATTGAAAGTACACTTTCGGTACCGGATATCACTGACTGGTGGTGCTAACATGAGGACTCTCAATTATAGCACACGAATCTCTACAATGCGGCACGGGATGTAATTTCTATCACTGCTCATGGTTTCGGAGGGGAAGCCTGAATTTTCCATGGTTGAGACTTCATATGCAGGAGGCACTCAGAGACACAGTGGTGACCGTTTGCAAACATGACGTTGAATGGCAGTTTGCTCCAGCCATTGACAAAATGTTGGCACACAATTACCCAGCATTGGATACGATGGAAACTGAACACATGTTGGAATTGCAGAGAGAGACAGAGGGTAATACATTACACCAAGTTGCCAAGCTCCTGGACATTTTGGAAATGTGGCAGGGCAGCCAAAATCTACATGCTACATAGAAGGAATCTCATGCTCAAAAGATACAGATGACAATCATAGGATTCATTTCAGATCCTGAAAAGATCATCAAAGCATCCTGGTCCCACTGTAACCATGATAGTGCTGCTGCATTATAGTTGTTGAAATAATGAACTTTACCACCAGCTTTGTCCACACAGGACCTTCCTGGAGAATGAACACAAGTATTCATTGTCAGCCGAATCAGGAGAATTGACTGTCATCCAGCAGACAGTCATAAGGGTGGTGCACCTGAAAACACCACCAACACCGAAATTTTGGTTGACAGGAATGGTGACTTAGATACGAAAAATGACAGTGCAGATAACTGGGAGGTAGACAATGAATCTGATGTAGCGCTACACAATGGCATCGAGGATGCCAAAAGCTCTGAAATCTGGGAAGTGAGTGCTGCACCAAATGTTTCCAGATTCATTTGGCTAACATAAAGGTCACCTCATCAGGCTGACATGGTCTTGATGATGGGCAATACAATGGAAACAAGGACGAATAAGGGAAACAGCAATCAGTACAACAGAATGGTTCAATATGCCTTCACAAAGTTCTAAATATTAATTTACCGAGAATGTTATGTTGAGAAATAGTATAGGAGAATAATGAGCAGTTGGTTGTGAAGATTGGTTGAGAAGCAGAAGTATAGGAGGTGACATGAATCATTCAGCAAGGTACATCAATTTTAATAGAATATAAGTGACCAATGCAAGAATATGACTGGGCTCGACTTTGTCAAAGGGCCCAGTCCCAATCAGGCAGGAAGGTAACCCTCATAATCAAATAGTTATGAATACAGTTAATGATCGCAGCAGACTTGGACTCGATATTACATTATAATGAGCATCAACCAAGTGTCAATGATATTTGGGCTTGTAAATATGGTCATTGAAAATTGATTTGGTCGCTGTTGTGCATAATCATTGAATTGGGGAACCGTATTGGTACAAGCAAATGCAATACAGTCATTGCCCCATTCAGACATTGAGCATCAATGGACAATTCACAATTTTTGGTCTGGTTAGAAAGGTAATTGACAATAGATTTGGTCGATGTTATGCATGGCCAATATTTTCGGAGCCTTTATAGATAAATGGAAAATTGACATGCTCAATACCTCATTCTGAAAAGCAGTGACACCAGTACATCAACGATTTTTGGTCTTTTAATTAAGGTAATTGATAATTGATTTGTTTGCTGTTAAACTTCACCAACATATTGGCAGCCAATATAGGCAAATGAGAGGGTAACATGGTCACTTCCCCATTCCGAAAATGACTGACAATGGAGCATCAACAATTTTTGATGTTGTAAGTAAGGTCATTGAAAATTGATTTGGTCACTGTTATGCATAACAAACACACTGGCAGCTTGTATAGGCAAAGCAGAGGGAGACGATGTTACGGCCCGATTCTAAAAATGACCATGAAGAAAGTGTCAATCACTTTTCATCTTGGAAGCATGGTAATTGAAAATTGATTTGGTTGCTGTTATGTATAACCAACATGTTGGAAGCATTTATAGGCAAGGGAGAACGTTACACTGTCACTGCCCAATTCTGAAGATGAGCATCAATGGAGGGTTAACAATTTTCAGTCTTGTAAGTAAGGTAATTGAATATCAATTTGGTTGCTGTTATTTATAACCAACATACTGGCAGCCTGTATAGGCAAAGGACAATGTGACTTTGTCACTGCCCCATTCTGAAAATTAGCGTCAAGGTAGGGTGAAAGTTTTTTGGTCTTGTAAGTAAGGTCACTGAAGCTTAATTTGGTTGCGGTTATGCATGACCAATCTGTTGGCATTCATTATAGGCAAAAACAAGTGAGACACTGTCACTGACCCATTCTGAAAATGAGTGCCAATGAAGCGTCAATGATTTTTAGCTCTGAATCTTGCGTAATCTAACTGGTGACTGATTGTTGACATCCATAGATGAGATATTAGCTGCCTTTAGAGGCAAAAACAAAAGCGACACACTCCATGCCCCATCCTGGAAATGAGTCTCAATGCAGTGTGAAAAAATTCTGGTCTTGCAACTTGGGTAATCTATGTGTCGCTTTGTGGCAGTAATTCAAATATGAAGTAATTGCAGTCATTTCATCAAACACAGTGTATGATTACTTCATGACCCCATCATGAATGTCAGCGTCAACAAAGCGTCAACAATTCTTGGTCATGCATATTATGTAATCAAGGCAACATGAGTATATTCGAGTACATAATGGAACTATTGACCACCTTCATAGGTACAAATATGAAATATAAGAGGAAAATCCCTTATTCCAAAATGATTGATATCGCACAAGGCAAAGTATGCCAATAGTGATTACTAGATATTGCATACGTGATTTTGATAAGATGCTCTTGTCCAAAAGCCATAATAAGAGCATTATTTGGATCTACAGATAGACCTCCAGAACAACCCACTACCAACCGACCCAATTCAGATGTGTTGGGAGATTCGACTTGAATTCTACCCAAATCACCGGTTTCGGTTTATTGACCACCTGGACTGACCATTAGTAAATAGTTTAGTTCGAACCTGAACCTGGACCCGATGCTACAGTCCAGAACAATTGCCAATGATCGATGGAGCAAGTGATGCTGTGGTCTGTAGTTTCCTGCTTAATTTGCACTCTAAAACTGAGCATCTGACAAAAGTTAATTGAGCAACAGTGTGTTGATGCATATCTCTCAATGGTTGTCAATGATCAGGAATTACGGTTCATACCATTGGACGTGCATAATGCACCTTTCGTTCACTTAATCTTCATTGCCAATAGCATGGGGTACCAGCCTATAATAGCCCGGTATTTGCAATCTCCACTTCCACAAACAGTAGCACTGGTAGGTACAGGTGTTCATTGGGTTCTGTCTGAATCCACCAGTGGCAAAAAATCAATACAAGTGCTTTCTCAAGATGAATATTGAGGTAATTGTCCCCTTGCCATGTGACAAATAATTCACTACAAGCCACTGCCCTGATCAATCACACATTAGTGGGTGGTTTTATACCCTCCCCCTCCCCGGCCAGTCTGCGACACAACTCGGCTGGGTTGGATACTACTCCATCGTTGTTGGCACTGCTTAGCCAAGATTCGCTCCCATCTGTTGCGTTCCAGCCTCGGTCACACCTCTTTCAGCTCTTCTCTGCTGGGATAAGCCCTGCCCAATCCCTGCTGTCTGGATTGTAACTGCCCTATTTCATTCCGTGTCCTATACCCCCAATAGTTCACTGCTCAGCCTGTGAAGGGAGCTCATCAATTACAACTGATGCTTCCCAGTCTGGATTGTCACTTCTATATTTCATTCCGCACACCTCACCCCTCCCCCCATTACTGAAGTTTTCTGTTGGGAAAGCACTCTGCAATCCCGATCGGTGCTTCTCTGCCTGGATTAGCTCTCCATTGTTTCATTCCACACTCCTGCCCCCACCATTCAATGCTCCTCCGCTTGTATAGGCACTCCTTAAACCCCGTCGGCACTCCCTAGCCTGAAATTGGCACTTTCCTATTCCATTCTATGCTTCCCCAATACCTTCCCTATAGTCCTCATTTTCTCACAGCACTTCCCATATGGACGCTCCTCTTTGCCACACAGCACCCCCTATCTGGTGCTCCTCTTTTCCTTCTCCTCGTTCCCTATTTTCATCCAGATACATCATGTTGCCCTTCAAACCCCCATTATGATTCATAGCTAGCTAACTTCTCATGTCACGTGGGTTAGATATCACAAATTATGCTAAACAACATTGCAATTCAATTTCTGCCAGTCGTAAGGCATAAGTAATCAGCAAATACAAGGAAGGCCTTCGGCCGGTGTCAATCACTGATGTATTGTGTGTTTACATTTTTGTTGGCCCTGATGAGATGGTAAAAATGGTGGATGTCATTGACACCATCTTGGATTGATATCATGTGACTGCTTATTTGGGTGAATGTTTCAGTGTACCTGTATTTATATTTGAATTACTCGCCTTGTTCTTTGATTCCTGAATGTCACGAGGTAATAAATACAATTCTAAAGAAGGCAATAGCTTGTATGATTCAGAGGTAATGATAAGCAATAATCCATGTGTCATATTCGCCGTTGTTGGAAATCAATAGCTAATGGATATCTGTACAGTCTCAGATTTCCCCTGGACCCCTCCGGATCGATATCTACTCAACCCCAGGCATTGTTCAGAGTCTGTCTGTGATTTTTGTGTTGGTTCAGCAACACTCACAGATGCACCCAGTGTTCTCTCCTGCCTTCTGACGTGTTCCCAAACTAATCAAAACTAGCGGGGACGAAGAGTAGCGGGGGGGGGGCTCCGCCATCTAGCCGGCTCGCCCAGAGGCGGAGGCGATATCAGGGTCCTGTCATACTCTAATTAGAGTCAATACAGTATGATTAAACAACAACAACTAATCAAAACTGCTCCCACTGCACTCCTTGTCCAGTCAACAGAGATCCCAGTAGCTATTAAGGCCAGCCAGAATGCCCTTTTTGTTTCTAATACTCCCCTGAAATTGAATCTTCTAAGTTAATTCTCCACAACTTTTCACACACTTCTGCAGGCTACCAGTGACTAGAATCCATTGTGCTTATGAGGGCTGATTCTCTCTAGAAGAAGAATAGATTATGAACTGATATGATGTATTGACTGTCATGAATCCACAAATGTGATTGTGAACAATTGGTGTCCCCTTCTTTCAATCTCAGAGATGCATGATGGTATGTGCAAAGCAACAATACTTATGAGTCCAGACCTCTACCCGGGCCACAATGCGCACACAATGAAGCAGGTAGAAGAATCGCAAAAGTTGTTTCAAATGTGTTCCAGCCTGTTTCCATAGCAGGCCATGCCACTGGTTCAAACAAACCCAGAAGCAATCTTGTAGTCGTATATCGATAATGACATATCCCCATATGTTATCAACTTTCCTGTATGCTAGGTTTACCACATACTCATCTGTTTGGCAAGTATGGAGGAACCTGTGGAGCACGTGGAATATGTGCTACAGGAACTTCATAAATTCAATCTCTATTGCAGTGCCAAGAAGTGCCAATTCTTGGAAGTCTGATTGGAAGCATTTGTGATTACGTCTACTGGAGTCAGCCAGGAATAAACCTGATATCCAGATTCAAGGTCTTGCAGTCACCTACATCTGTCCATGATATCTAGCTGCTTCCCACATTCCTCAGCCTGTTACACAGCTTCATCAGGACATTTGTCAAGGAGGCAATACCAGTGACAGATTTACTAAAGCAATGAGAGATATGATTGGAAGGCAAGAGAGTGACCCATCCAGCCAATTGGGAATGCAAGTGATAAGCTAAATCAACATGCAGGATACTGCAAAGCACTATCACGAAGGCACCATTACTCCATTATGTTGATCTAGCTAAGCCTATCATTCATCTCATGGATGGTAGTTGATTCCTGACAGCAGTTGTTCTCATGTACACGAATGAATTGGTGCATTCAGGCTGGTAACTATCTCATCCTACATGGTCTGTGTCTGTGAAAATATTTCGTGCGAACGATAGTTCTGGACAGCCACTTTCGTTCTTGGTCCCTGTCAGACCAGATCAGTTTCCAAATTGGCAGTCCGGGTTGTCAGTGCACAAAACCGGTTATTTCGGGTACACTTTAATGGAAGTCTCCCAACCTGTTGAAATTGGGCGGATTGTCAGCGGATTCTCTGGTGGGATCATCTGTAGATTCATATAATACTTTTGATTTCGCTGTTTGGTACTAGTATTTTATCAAAACTGCAGATTCAACATTCAATCATCACTTTTTGCAGGTTTTGTAGTTTGTAATATTGATTCTTTTGAAATCTGTGTTTTTCTTTGTATATTTGGTATTTTTACCTATTACAGCATTTAATAGTTCTGTTATAAGCTTGAACATCCGAATAATGACTTGATTACCCAATATGCAAGAACAAAGATTGCTAATGCTCTGGTGATGCTGATTTCCGTGATTTGGTAATGACGATATCATGCATGGTTTCGCCTGAAAAAGCTGCCAATACTTGATATATTAATCATTGCCACAAAGCGACACATAGATTACATTTGATGCAACACCAAATATCATTCACGCTCCATTGATGTTCATTTCCAGGATTGGGCAGGGAGCATGTTGCCATGGTATTTGCACCTCAAGGCAGCCAGTACCTTATTTTAAGTTTTCTGCAACCAGTTGCCACTTTAATAACCCAAGATGCAAAGCCAAAAATTGTTGACACATTATTGAGACTCATTTTCAGAGTGCAGCAGCGACAGTGTCTTTTGCTGTGTGAACATTGAAGGCTGCCAATTTGTCAGTGAAGCACGACAGCGACTGAATCAATGTACACTTACACAACTTATGCGACAAAACATTGTTGACCCTCCATTAACATGAATATGCAAAATCGGGCAGTGACTGTGTCACTTCCACTTTCACCAATCAATGCGGCTATACTTTTAATATATATAACTTGTACAAAATTTCATTTTAATTACCTGACTGTCAGGACTATTATTCAATCACGCTCGGTTGATGCTCATCTTCATGATGGCTTAACGAAGATATCATGTACTGTATAGCCTGCACAGGCTCCTAGTACGTCATATAAGTATAGTTGCCACAAATTGCCATTTAGATAACCCTAGACACAAACCAAATATCATTGATGCTCTATTGACACTGAATTGCAGAATGTGACAGTGACTTTGTCATCACCTCTTTTGCCTATACAGGCTGCAAATTGGTCGGTTACGCATACCAGTGACTATGTCACTATTCAATCACCTTACTTCCAAGACCAACAATTGTTGGCACTCCATTGATACTTATTTCAATGTACTGTCCAGTCAAAATCTGCTGATATCAGTATTTGTATCCATAAATATTTGAACTTATAGGCTGTCTTTTTGGCTGATTGAGACTTGGCCCTTTGGCAAATCCAACACCAGTAATATTCTAGCATGGGTTGCTCTCATTCTATTGAAATTCATATTTCTTGCTGAAGTGTACATTTTGCCCGCTATGGATGTGTTTATCAACATATATTCACATACGACTGGTTGCGATGGTCCCATAATCTTACTCACAGGGAAACTTTTGGTCAACCAACATTTAGAACCTGGAGAAAATATATTCACTCATTCTGTCGTATATTTTCATGGTGCCCCTATTCAGCCTCGTTTCCACTGCTGTGACATTCAGAAACTCCTAGTCCGCCTTTCTCTTTGACCTCATTGTTGGCCGAATCAATCCACTACCAATCAGTTTAGCTCACAAATCTCGCTGCTGCGGCTTTCTGGAACCTCGATGGTAATATCTAGCTCTACCTGAGATACATTATCAGCCTCCCAGTTGTCCTCACTCACATTTGGATTACCCAACTTACCATTCCAGAGAAGGCATTTTTCTATGTCGGAAATGGTTTCAGGTGCACTATCCTCATCACTTTCCGCTTGATAATGGTCCATTCTCAGTATTCGGCAGACATTAATCACTTCAGTTTATCCTACAGGGAGGTCCTTTACTGACAGAGCTGGTGGTACAGGTCATCATTCCGACGATATAAATGCAGCCACACCCTCTGGTTCAAAGTTCAACCCCGATGCATTGATGATCATGTCTGTATCTGAAGTGTATCGATTCGCAGTCATTTGCGTGTTTTGAGCCTGATAATCCGTCCGTGTAGCACATATATTTTGGTTACCGTACCATATCTCCAAACATCATGGACCTTGGCCATTCTGTGTAATGTTCTATCCTCCACCTCGCTCATCAACTCCAAGTCATTTTCAGGTTCTGTCTCATCCAATACAGGGTCATTGCCTGGCAATATCCCTGAATTTGCTCGAGTAAACTACTTTACAAGGACTTTCTGGTGAAGGGTCTTGTGGGTGGGTGTTAACTGCCTCATGCCAATAAAATTTGCCTACGGAAAAAACTGGCCTCCACTCCGACACTCTGTGTTATGATAGAGCATTTGTTCCGTGCCACATTGGAGAGATCAGTGTACTTTGAGTGCATTGCTTCTCGTTTGCAACACCACTCAGTGATATCCAGTAATCAAAGAGTACTGCTATTCTCAATTGTGTCGAAGTGGTAACTATTCAGATTCAGATTATCTTGCTGCCGGTTCTTTGGAGATTCACGCTGCAAATTCAACTAGAACCTTGGGGCTGTCGGTATGCATACTGTATGATAGCTTTGTCTGGGTGTCGTTTCAGCCACATGTTCAGATGGTAAGTATTCTTCATCATTGCTTTGAAAATCATATGGATCAAAAAAACATTGACCAGATCCAACAGCTCTTGCAGAGGAGAGAAGACTGTTGCTCAGTACTTTTTCTGCTGTAATGACAGACAAATGTTTACATTTGGCACAGTATTCATTCTTTACATACGTGTGAATCACCTCTTGGTATTGCGTGGTATAAAGAATCTCATCCACACAATGAATATGCATTCCCTTGTCTGACTTCCAAAACAGTCAAAAAATGTGGAAAGTATTGAGGATGTGTGCTAAGATGAGAAGCATGCCGGTTGTTAGAGTACCATCAGCATGATATTGGGACAGCTTCTGTCGCGCACACTTCATGGCGAAGTATACGTCTTCCTTCAATTGAGTATTCTTCCAAGCTGAGTCACACATAACACCCTCCATATGTTCCAACATGTGATTTGACTCTGTCATAATGTGATGCAGAGTAACAATATGCCTTGTCAACATCAACAGGATCCAGAATCAGAATGGTCTGAAAACCTTTATAACATATAGGATAATGGCCCATTCAATCTGGGTTATGAATAGAGGCCGGTGAGACCAGTGATGTGAATTCTTATTGCACTCTCATGTGAAATGTCACAATTGCGCTTATGGGCTTCCAAAGCCTTTGAGCAGCCTTCTACACCAAGACTGCTCATAAACACACCCAAAGCAAGCTGAGTGACATGCACCATTCAAGGTATGGGGTTTCTCCATTCAACCCACTCAATTCTTGAGGCCTCAAGGGTTGATTGTAGGTTCTGAGTGATTGTGTAATTTGATGAAGCATGATCTGTTGAAATTCCAAGTAAGTGGCTGTCAGTACACCCAAACCAATCAAAAACTTCCTTCAAATGAATGGTTAGCCTGGCCTTAGTATGTGGACCCTGGACTTATTTTCCTAAATCAGGTTTGGAAATTGGGAAAGAAGTGGCTATCAACCTCATCCAAAGGGGGTTGTACATCTCACAATTTCCAAATGTGGTTCAACAAGTTAGTATTCACTGACATTATTGCTAATATGTCGATTGATGTCGACCTGTTCAAAGCTAAAATGACTTGATTTCTTGATGACAATTGCTTCCTAATTGCGTTGACTCCGAGTGTGTATTCCCTTCAGTGAATATTGCTAAGGGTGCTTGCGGACGTTACCACCAGCCGGCATCATAATTCAGTATATATCGGTTGTACCTCTAGGATTCATATGCTGTTCCATGGAATGTGAACCTAAACGTATTCTAAAATGAGATATCAATTTCAGGTGTCGTTGCAAAATTTGGCACTTTCAAAGTCCTCAGTTGCCAGTTTGGAGCATTTTGTGTGTCAATTCAATCAATTTAGATAAGATCTAAATGTGGAAGATGAATTTCCTTTGAAACTTTACTATTGTATTTCCTCGACTTCCTTGTACCCTAAGTATAACCAAAGCTGTTTCATTGACCTTTGAACTAGTCGATTCTGTAACTTCCAACTCTGATAATTAGTTTAACCTTGTGATGAGTACTTTTGCCTGCAAGTGTTTCCCCATGGAGCTGGTTCCATGGTCTGATGGAAGGCAAAGAACTGGAAAACATACAACACATATGAAGCTGGGGCTTCAGTTCTCTTCAATTCCACAGTGCAAATAGAATTGCCACCCAGATGCATGTCTTGAATAATTCCAAGCAATTTAATGCTTCAAGCGAACATTCATAGAAGACTACTAAGCATCACTGATGATTCGCAATATATGGTAGCTCAAATCACGAATTGAGACACATTCATTGTTGGAATGCAGGGTAAACTAGCGGTATTTCAATGTTTTGAATCCAACATGGGAGTAGGAATTTAAATGTCTGGTAATTCAACCTGAGAAATGGACACAAGGTTTGTTATCATAAAGTCGAATTATAGTTCTCAAATATTGACTCTAGAGCAACAATCAAGAAACAAGTCAGACTGGTGAGATATTTCATGCATAGTTGTGAAGATGAATATGAGAACAGATCAAAAAGATTGACCTTTTAAACCCAGTCTAGGAACAACACAATGCAGTTCATTGCTGTGCAGCAACATAAGACACCGCAAATGCTGTTGATGCCATTAACATTCATTTTTAGTAGGCACTAACGATATTCTCAGTAACATTGTTTCTCATTTAGGCGGCCAACACTCTGATTGTCGACTAATGTTATTGCACCGCATTTGGATTATGCAAGATGAAGGACCAAAAATTGTTCATACTCTATAGACACTTATTATCACACAGTGGTAGCAATATCTTCACCAGCATCGTTGTCTACGACAGAAGCCAAAACTCTGATTTTGGATTAATATCATTGCACAGCCAGTTGACGGTCCAAGATGCAAGACCACAAATTGTTGATGCTCTGTTGACACTCATTTTGAGGAAGACGAAGTGATGTCATCACAACAATTTTTGCCTACAAAGGCGGCCAATACATCGATTGTCGGTTAATGTTATTGGACAGTGCTTAGATTATGCATGAAGGAAGATCAAAAATCGTTGACAATGTATTGATGCTGATTTTTCGAGGGTAGTCCTATTGGCACTAGTATTTTTACCTAGAAAGGTGACCTATACCCCAATTATGGGTTAATGTCATTCCACAGCCACTTGATTATCCAAGAACAAAGACCTACAATTGTTGACGCTGAGTTGATGCTCATTTATATGATGTGGTAACGAGCGTGGCACTTTCCGTTAGTTGTATAAAGGTAACTGCTGTTGCGCTTGCCTCTATACATATAGAGATGACTGATACTTTCACTTTAGAAGGATGTGACAATTCTTCCCATTGATCGCAGAAAGTGAAAGACTACAAATCGTTGATACTCTGTTGACACTCACCTTCCACACATCCCAACAGTGATTGTGTGCTAAATAATTGGAAGAAAAAATTCGTATTTTCATTATTAACAGCCAATATATCATTTCTATGTATAAACATTTGCATCCAAAAGCTCTGTGGCCTCTCAATTGCTAATCTACCACTATTCTTGTTATCTGAGCAATGGATGTCACCAACCCATCACATTCCAGCAATTTCGGCTGGCAATTTATTGTACCTAGATTCATCTAGCAGATTTCAATCAAAATAGCCCAACTTTCTTCCCTGTCCTGATCCAGCTCCTTCACTTCAATATCCATGACTTATAACAAGTAATGTACCAAATCTCAATCATGTGCGCTATGTTTGAGCAGTGCCCAATGTGGTTGCACAACTGGATAAATGCAGTATGACGCGCGCCAATTGTACTGGTTCGTTGTGCGGATAGACCGCTCCTTCTGTGAGTTGCGTAACATCCGTGCCTTGAATTCTGTTCCTAAATTGAGTCTCTAATTCGGGTTTTGCTTTCTCTCTGTACTGCAACAGGTAAGTCAATAACAAGTTTATTGGTTGCCTATCAACAACATTTGAAGACGAAAACAGTCACATCGCACATATGACCCTTGCACATGTACAGAGAAATTATCATGTCTCACATATTGGTCACTGAAATCAAAGAAAAGCTGACATGTAGCAATGTAGGTACAAAAATTGCATTTCCAAGAGATATGATGTCAAATGTAGCAATTTGCCTATATATTCCCCTCCGAACACATCAGACGTCACTATGTATTCTTCCTAATCATAATTCTTTATAAGAATTTCCTTCGGAGGCAATATGAAGGGCTGACAGTGTACAGGTTCAACAGGCACGACTTTCAATAGCGGTGATGAATCTCGCCTTGTATCTGGTGCGAGTGATGATATTAAGATGAGGGAATGTCGTTTCCAGGAACCTTGCCCCATATGGATGCTTCATGGTCGAGAAGTCCCTTGCAGCATTTGAGATATTCCTGGAATCATATCAAGAGTTGTATTAGGGAGTATATACTTGGGAGACCCTAGGGTAGATAGTTATCATCATATTATACAAAATACACACTTTATGTTGCCTAGCTCCTGGTCTCACACACTGTTGCCAAGCTGCTATAGATCCACACAATTTGTGTGGTTCATCACATATTCTTGCCAAGTGTCAATAGATCCATGCAATTTGTATTATTTATGATGACTGGGTATCACTTCATATCCTCTCACCATCGGCCTATGCTCCATAATCGAGAAATAGGCCATCTCAGAAGTTCCCTTCAGATGCATTACCAGGTGGTGCAGAGTGTCGATGATGGGGTATCTGCCTTCTACCACACTGTGATTGATTGTACTCAGAGAGACACTCCAGGGCGATGGTCAAGCAAGTTTGAAGATTCACTGGAAAGACGTAATCAAGGATAGTTGGAGATATATTTTGAGGCCGTGATCAAGCAACTGTGGAGATACCCTAGGGCACCGTGATCGAGTGAGATTGGAGATGCACCTGGAGGCCTTGATTGAACGAGATTGGAGGAGTACTTGGAGGTGATCAATCTAAAGATGATTGTTCGGTAGGGAGGCTCAATGGGAGCTCAGACTCTAGTCACTGGTTAACTTGTAATGTGGGAATGTAGAGCGTTGAGTAAATCATGGTGCACCAAGGGATGAGAGACTGGCTGGAACCAGGAGCCAGGTAATCTTGGAATGACACAGTGCATGGTGTATGCTGTAACAACCGATAACTATTGATTATGGCATGAAGAGATAGAGAGGGATGACTTAACATTGTGTTTTGAGGTGATAGCGGAGTTGAGAACGAGAAAGAGAAAGATCATAGGAGATGAGGCAAACCATCATGAGAGACTGCGAGTTGAGGGAATATTGTGTGCAAGTCACTTTACCATTCCCGATATGGCATTTACCAGTCCTGATCATCTGGGTAATAAGACTCAGACAATGTCTGCTAAACTCAATCAGGCATGTCATACCCCGGAAATGTCTCATCTGCTCGTATCCTTCATATGCTTTCCATCCTTATTCCCCAAGCTTTCGTTCTCGTGCGGATCTCTAACTTCATATCAAGAACCCCAAGTTCAGTCAACCTTCTCTTGCTCTCCATGCCATGATCATGAGTTTCCACTGAGTACAGCATCCACCAATCATTGTTTCTCTTCCCTTCATTTGCATTATTACGAGTAGACTCCTCAATGTAGCTTCAGCTTTTATTCTACCTCGCTACACAATTGACTGCCACCAGCCAGCTCTCCATGTCAGCTCCAAGGTAATGTCACCTTGCTAGATTGGTACAGTTACCAGTTAACTACATCATGAATAGAGTCTCCACACTGAGCACCTTGCCCATCGACCGTATCCTTATACTCATCCAATCTCACTCGATCATGTCCCTCAACTGTATTTCAAAATTCATTTGATTAGAGCCTTGAGGTTCACACAGTTGTGCCTCCCAACTGCATCTCTGAATTCACTCGATCACCGCCTCCAAATGCATCTCCAAACTCGCTGCAATCACTGCCTACATGTGGATCTCCAAACTGACTTGATTACGGCCTCAAATGGATCTCCATACTGACTCAGGCACTGCCTCCAAGTGCATCTCAAAACTTGCATGATCAAGGCCTCCAAGTGTCACTGGACCCTTGCTCGATTACCAACTCGAAGTGCACCTCTGAACTTACAGCGTTCTAACCTCCACGTAAATCACCAACCTCACTGAATCCCAGCCTTGAAGAGTATCTTCAAACTTGCTCAATCATGGCATTCAAGTTTGCCTAATCATGGCCTCCAAGTGAATGTCCAAACTTGCTCAATCATGACCTCCAAGTGAGTCTCACAATGCACTCGATTGCCACCTCCAGGTTTTCACAACCTTGGCCTCCAAGTGCATATCTCCCAACTCGCTCGATCATGGCCTCCAAGTCCATCCCCAAATTTGTTTCATTACAGCCTCCAATAGCCTCTTTAAACTTTATCAATTACAGTCTTGGAGAGTATCTCTGAGTTCACTTAATCCTCATTTTCTGGCGCACCTCAAAATGTGCTCAAGCACCACCTGCTGCCAGTCCAGATATAACTTGTGTCAATGGGTAGCTGTATTGAGACACAGATTAGAATCCACATTGAATACATGGGTTTAAAAATTGTTGAACGATAAGTCACAGTTATGATTTCCAGGTGCACCAGCAGCATTCCCAATGAAGATGTGGTGTCTTGCAGACTGCACTACTGTGATTCGAGGTTCTCCCAGGGTTAACACAGTTGCTTCCAGCTGCTCCCAGGCTGGTTGTCAGCACAGCTAGGCTTGTCATCGGCGCTCCTAGACTTGTTGTTGGCGCTCCCAGACTTGTTGCCATTGCTTCCAGGTGCAACCCTCAATTGTCGTCATCACTCCAAGGTGCTCCGCTGGTTACCACCAGACATCCTATGGGTAGCTAGATTATTTGCCTGTGTTCCCAGATGCACCTGAAGGCCACTGCATCAGACCAGTACACTTTGGGATTTGACCACCCTGGGAATCTGGTCTGACATCTTCCAGACACTCCCAGAGAGGTGACAGTCAATCAGTGATCTTGCTGTATATAATGTACAATGGGTATTCCCATCAGAAGATTCTCTCAACAAAAATACAATTAACCTCTAGAAGAACAATCTGACCTGAACCCAGCATCCAACAAATAACAAGACTTATAGTGAGGTAGTTAAACTGAAGAACTATGGTGGAACTGTTTACTGCGAAGCAACTAGATTATATAACAAGCATTGTCCGAACTCAGGATAATGGAATCCAAGATGTCAATGTTGGTCTCAATTTGACTTTCAACAGACCCAATCATCATAGAAATAAGTTATTTTGCAACATCATACTTATCATAAGCTATGTCACCTCTTGTAATATTCTGTAACAGCTATAACAAATAATAAAGGAATTCAGCGCAATGCAATATTACCTAATATGAATAACAAACCTGTAATACATGGCAATCTTATAAGTATATTTCCACCTTATCTTAATACTTTCTGCATTGGCAACGTGCTCTTAGGGTGATAGCTAGAGTGATTGTGCACAACATGGTATAATTGAGTATGCTTAATCACCACTATGGATAATGTAGTAGAGGTTACTTGTGCAATCAGACTGTCTTGTCAGGCTTCACTGACAGTTGTCAGAGTAGTTGCCATGATCATGTCAGAGACTCCCCATGTAATTGCCCTGGGTTTGATAGATGTCATTGTCAGTAGTCCAAATCCACATGTATAGCTGCGCTGATTTTGTTAGAGGCTTCTCACACCATTCACCTGGTCTTGTTAGAGCATGGTATATGCTGTCAAAGTCTGCCCATATACTTGCTGTGATCTTGTCAGTGGCTTCTCATGCAATTGCCTGAATCAGTCATAGTCCATGGTCAACAGTCCAGTTCTGCACAGATAGTCACTGTAATTTTGTCAGAAACTTCTGAAACTATCTGCTGGATATTGCCACATCCTGTCATTGGAAGTCACAAGCCACACGTAACAGGAGTGTAATCTTGTCCACTGCATCTCATGATATCACCTTAATATTTCCAGTACTGAGGGTTGAGTATCTAAGTATATACATGAACTTGCCTTATGGTCATTGTAATAATGATTTTGGAACCATCTACATGTTGAATTGACTTCAGTTAGATATATATCCATCGTGTTCAAATAATAATCAGTCAAATTAAGTATATTCAATATTCATGACCAGCTAAAAGGCATGGTTGTCAATTACCATTTCAAGACCCAAATGTATGGCAGCAGATTCCTTCCAATCCTGTCTATTGATTCTGTGTATGCTGCAAATATGTGTAGCTACTATTATATGTTGAATCTCAGTTGGAATACTTTCGCATTGTACAGATTGATTTCGATAGGTACTAACTGAATCTCAGATTCTTGTGTGCTTAGTCATGTTCTATGTACCCTTGTATGTCTTTACTTTAAAAACCATGCAGAACTCACCTTCACCAGCCCTGGTTTGTAAGGATTAGTTTGCTGCAGTCGCAGTGAGTAACAAACACTCAGGTGTCACCTCATTGGCCAAGTGAGACATATGAGTCTATCACTTCACATGATACTGTTAGTTCTCAAAGAAGCCTTTTGGCAATACACTTAACAGTACATGATGCAAAGACCAGTTTTTTGGTGACTAAGTGGATTATCAGGACATCCAACAAATCAATGGAGTTCAGTCTTACTCTCCACTTGTAGTTCAAATTATGATACAACTATGTGACAAGAGGAATGAGCATTGTTGTAGCTTTTGAAAGTGAATGTTCAAAAGAGTCTAAATGGTAGATGCAATCGAAATGGGTAAAATACCATAACTCTCTTTTGCAATTACCACTTTGGCCACAGAGTTGAAATCTATACACTTGGGCTGCTATGCGAGTAACTAGGACTTCAAATATAAGAATATGTACTATGTAGATAGGCATTTTTGAGATAATATACTACCTGGTTGCGCCACTCAGAAGTTGTTGCACTTTGTTGTAGTGTATGTCAGAGAATTTGTCAATTTTAGCTGAGTTGGGGTTTCACGTAGATTTCTGCAATGAAATTGTACCGTGGTAATATCGCACTAATCTTTTGGAACTACTTTCTCACCCAACATATAGTTTTGCTGGCAGCCAGTCATAATGGGGCATGGATTCTGCTTGTGTATCTTGCCAATATTGGAGTCAGAGTGGTTGATAGCACCGTGGTATTGTCAGCCAGTAATATGGAAGCAGATAATACTAATTCTACTTGCCTGCAGGTGGTTGTTAGATACATAAGGTGATTCCAACTGGACATGTGCAGGGTCTAATGCAGGGATAGTTCTGTCTGCTCCTGCTAACCCGTTGTTAGTTGCTGAAAGAGGAACTTGGAGTTCACACCTATTAATTGTAAAATTCCGATACACTTATCAAGCTGGATCAATTATGACCCATTCAAGGTTGATAAAGCTGGAGAAACAACTACTGCTATATACTATGTGTGATCATTGATGTGGGGATCAAGTTTCATCATCATTTCCAGCACAATCATTTATCTGCAACCCTCCATTGCCCTCATAACTACCTTCATCACCCAAGACATCATGCCATAGTTGGATACGTTCATTGAAGTGTGTCCAACTGTAAGTGGTTCAAGAGTTGGTATCACTGCAGCTACTGCAGCTGCTGCCCTGGGACCTGCCACTGGGGGGTTGATCATTGTGGCTACTTGTACCACTGGAAGTTCTTGAAGACTTGTGGTTACTACTGCCAGATATTATTTCATTGGGTAAAGTTTGTGTTGTATTTTATGCCGATCCACATTGAGTGTATTGGTAATGCATATATACAGAATCCTCTGCTTGTCACTGTTTATTCTACAGTTTATTGTTATAATCCATCTCATATTATTATCCTTGACAGAGTTGTACATACAATGAATAATATCCATCTGCAAGTGAGAGTTATGGACCATGTGAATGTTGATGTCATACTGTAAAAAAGAGATACTCATATTCATTGCCATAGTTGATATTATACTTCAGGAATTGACTCTTCAATTTAAGAGCTGAAGGTATTACTGTATAGGTGATGATCCTTCTGCAATCAGAGTACGGTTGTTCGTAACTTGGGGGTGATTATAAAAGTGAATGTTATACTACAGACATTGGGTCTTTGGAGTTACCATTGAAGTAATACTGCATTGTAGCTAAGGTCAAAATGCATATCAGAGTAGTGCAGTTCCCAGCGTTAAGGTAGGTATCAGAGTCAAAGGTATACAGGATACCTTTGGTGTCCCAGGCCAAGTCTAAAGTGATACCATATATAGTAGAGGTGGAATTGTATCCCCTATCAGAGTCAGATGGTTGTCAGAGTTCAGGAAATTGTTAAACTTAAATTTATTTAGACAGTTCAGGTAATGGTTAGAGTTTAGGTAATTGCCAGAGTCGAAGTGATATCAAATATAGTCGGTCTTTCAATGCACAATCAAGGTAATGGCATAGTATAGCTGAGGTTGCTTCCCATATCCAAGTTGGGTGGTTATCAGAGTTTGGAAAATGGTTTGACTTATGGCAACTGTCACAGTTGAAGTTATACTACATGCAATGAGTGTGCCATGTAAAAGTGGAAGTAATGCTGTATTATAGGTGGGGTTGTTTCCCATATTGCAGTAGGGTGGTTGCTAGAGTTCAGGAAAATGTCAGTATTCAAGTAATTGTCAGACTCAAAGTTATACTCTATATGTTTGGTCTTCCAAGTCACAGACAAACCTATACTGAACTTTCCCATTTTCAGAAGCAGTTATATGTTTCATAAGTTCTTGTTGATATTATACCACTTTGTTAAGTTTCAGTAATCTGCCAATCTTTCTAATCATAGTTTTGTCCGTAAACCTCTACCTTGAGCCACACTATGAGACTCTTTTCATACACCCTCTGCAGGATCTTGCTATGGCAATCCCACTATACAGGCAAATCTTGATACAGCACAGATTGGTCTCTACTGATATTTGGGTTAAAGGGCTGGATGCAGTCACCATTGGTGAGCTCTCCAAAGTTCAGTATGAACTCACCACTGGTGTTCTGTTGGCAATGGTTGCTGACCTGACGAGGGTGTGCCCAAAATCCAGGTCTTATAATTCAAATATGGCCTTGCAACTAGTATAGAATCATGAAACAGCAAATGGTTGGAGCTTGATGAAAAATGTGGAGCCAGTCCACAACAGGTAGAAGTCAGTACCTAAGGACATTCAGGTGGTAACTTGCATGGTTCTGTGATTGATAATGTTGATTCCAATAAATGATAATTTATGAACATTATACTGGATATCGGTGGTCAGGTTTTGGATATGCACAGGCAGGAGAACTTTAATTGCACCATGGTGGTTGCTCTAAAGTTTTGGTGACTCTCCAAACCCCTTTATCGCTGCAGTTGGTAGTATATGACCATTGCATTAAAAATCGCATTTTGACAATGAAATGCTTAGTGCTACTGTTAATTATTGTGAGTCTTTAAGATAGAGTATAATGTGAGCATTTTGCAAGAATCCACAAACCACAGCAGCAGGCAAGATTGTCTTTGCGAACTATACAAACATACTCCAACATATGGTCAGTGTAGTATTGCATTCACAGCTCATAACATCGAGTGTTCTTTCAAGTTCACTGCAGTCCATTGTGACTGGCAGCCATACCAAAGTGGTATTTGGACTTGTTTGAGTAGGATGCATTAGTCTTAACAATCTCTCAGATCAACCTGTCAGAGCAATCTGTCAGATCACTCTGTCAGAGTAATCTGTCAGAGCAACCTGTCAGAGCAACCTGTCAGAGCAACCTGTCAGAGCAACCTGTCAGAGCAACCTGTCAGAGCAACCTGTCAGAGCAACCTGTCAGAGCAACCTGTCAGAGCAACCTGTCAGAGCAACCTGTCAGAGTAACCTGTCAGAGCAACCTGCCAGAGCAACCTGTCAGAGCAACCTGTCAAAGCAACCTGTCAGAGTAACCTGTCAGAGTAACCTGTCAGAGCAACCTGCCAGAGCAACCTGTCAGAGCAACCTGTCAGAGCAACCTGTCAGAGCAACCTGTCAGAGCAATCTGTCAGAGCAACCTGTCAGAGAAAACTGTCAGAGCAACCTGTCAGAGCAACCTGTCAGAGAAAACTGTCAGAATAACCATTTCAGAATACATTGTTAGAGCAATCTTTTCAGAGTTGAGTTATACTGAATTGGCATTTTTTACTCCCATCAAGGCTATTTATGTGATTGAAATGGGTGACTCAGTAACAAGAACCCATTGTAGTAGTTGACTGTGTATTCTGGAAATTAGGTAGGTGAATCAATGTCAGGGACCAAGTGTAAGGTTATTTCAGTGGCCTGAGAAATGGGAGTTCAGATAATCTTACCAATTTTATATCGGAAGTATGAAGTATATGTATGTGTTATGGACCACCATCATAGCAGCATCACAAGCATTATAATTCGCACTCTTGTATGGCATAGATTTTGATTCTCTACCCACAATCTTCTCTGCAGAACTATACAATACTGGGTACTTGTACTGGCCTGTCAATCCGGGCCTTATACTGGAGGATTAGAATGGTAGTATATCAGTTCACAAGACGATGACAGCCAAGGCAACTCTCTATACTTGCTCTGCATATAGGTGCATGAATTGTATGACATGTCAAATCAGCAATTGAAAGCATTAATACATTCCTGTTTGGTACTGTGAGTGTCACCTATATTTTGGAAGTGGCTACATACAACAGATGACATATTGGATCCATCAACTGTTTGGCATGGATAGCGAGTGGGAAAGCAATATTGGTTTTCAATACTGAGTGTTGATTGTGGTTATTTCTATTCGTCATTGGAGGATAGACTAATGTATTATCTGTTGCATGAGATTTTAGCATAGTTTAACATCGGAGTGTCACTTCAATTTGGAATTCGCAAATCTCAAAACACTTCCTTGTTGTAGCATTACCAGTCATGTGCCTGCTGGGTGATAAACCTGAAGTGCACGTACTATTTGACATTTCCCATTGTTAAATAATGAAGACATTTTGTCCATCATTCTTGGTCATGCCATACTCTTTATAGAGTGGCTATCAAAGTGTTTGCCAGGGTGTTGTAGAAGTTGTTGTCAAAGTGGCTGCTGTCCGAATGGGTGCTGTCTGAGAGCTTCTGTCACTGGGCTTGTGTCAGAGTTGCTGCTATCAGAGGGCAGCTGTAAGAGGTGTCTGTCAGAGTGGCTGCCACCAGAGAGCTGCTCTCCGAAAACTGCTATCAGAGGGTATCTTTCTGAGCGGCTGGTATCTGATCAAAAGTTAGAGACTGAATTACTCCAATCATCAGAACCAATGAGCTATAATGGTTCATTCTTTCTAAAACCTGAACCCTGATATCACCCAAATGTTACTCACAATTAAGTCCTATAAACCTGGACATGCACACCCAGATACCTAAGAGCGGTAATGCAGAAACCCAAATCAACCTCTAATCCAACGACACAAACAAGAAAGAAATCATGCACAGACCCAATTGTGAGTAGTAGAGAAAAATTCAAAATTAACTAATATTTATTATATCCTTGCACTACGCAATCACAATAGACACTAGCGCCTGGGTGCACATCATTCCTTACAAGGTATCACCTACATGATCAGCATCGAACATGAGATCCTCACTATCCAGATTCTGTAGAACCCCTGGGGTATATAGCATTTTTGATTGCTTATTCCCCTCGCTGTTATCAATAAAGAAATCAGTCGAAGTGAGCTTATGCAATTGAATCGTCCTTTGCATTTGCTGCTGACTAATCTGCCACACATTCAACAGTACCTGATATTCCATTGAGTAATGCAAACCCTGTCCTATCATGATGGAATTCCAGTATTCGTAATGTAGATTCAAGCCCTGATTGCTTGTTAGACAGAATCTGATCTGGTACCTCACCTTCTTCCCATCAGTAGATGACTTCTTCACAAAGTCACACATATTAGGACACATTCATCTGTGGTGAGGCAAAAACTCTTCTAGCATTGGAGGTGGTAGTACTATGCACAGGTTAGTATCATTAATATTAGCAGAGTCAGTGTCTGTGGTAAATAGCAGATATAAATGTTATCTGATGTAGGTGGAAGATGGTGGAAATCTGGAAGAAGTGGTAACCTGTTCCATGAGCTACTGGGTATGTGGGCAAGACACCAACAGAATCACCTTCTCTCCAATGTCTATACATCAGTAAAGTTCAGATCGGTCTGGAAGCGACATGTAATACTCCCTGACACTCCGGTCAACCTCACCAGTACTCTCAATCTTGTGCACGTGCTTCCAGACCCTGCTGGAGCTAAGCAAACAGCTCTCAGACTCTGCAAGAGTAATTTCAGGTGTTTATGAAAGCACCTGCATTTATGGAGATGCATTCAAAATGCTACAAGATTTGAAATATAGCATAATCGGATTTTGGAGCAGCTGAGACCTCTGTGTAGGTCTGCCAGAGACATCAAGAGCAGGTGGGAACTCTACAAAGCACTGCTGGAGACTTGGCACCATATTCTCACAGCAGTAGTTCTTAGGGTTCCGTAACAAGAAGGCATTGTGTGTATGATATTTGCCATTGTCACAGTTTCAAGGTTCGCTGCATCGTAATGTCACATGTACTACATAAGTTGCTCCATGTACATATGGTACATGAGGGTAATCAGACGACTACCTGGAGACACCAATTGAGAGAACTGAAAGATGCACTTGGAGGCTGTTGTGGAAGGAAAATCCATTTCTCACCACTACTGGCATTCATTTCAGTGTGGGGAAGCGAGCAGGGGACTAACCAAGATAGTGGAATAAAGCAGATGGAACCAGCAATGCGGAGTATACTTTTTGGAGACCACAACGTAGATAGATATCTACTCATTTTACGAAATACACACTTCTTTTTTCCCCGCACTTGGTCCCACGCACTCTTGCCAAGGTTTCATTGATCCACGCAATGTGTATTGTTTCTCATGGCTAGCGGTAACAATGGTTCCCATGTGGACCCAGATCCAAGGCCCCCATCCAGTTATGGAACGTAGAAGACACCAATCCACCCAATAAGAAGTGGTACCAATCCGGAACAGAATTGAAACCCGCCGGGTTCTCGCCAGGTTTTAGATGCAGTAGAGCCACATTTTTGATGGAACACCACTATTCCATATTCTGTAGTACAATTGGATCATCGAGTTCTGTTTGGATCGAAACATGTAGTAAACTTAGATTACGCAGCGTTCGATGCCAGGTCATCTCCCGCTCCCCGATTTCCAATCCGATCAATATTCATTGAGTTGCTTTGAAATTAGCCCTCATATTGTGCTAAACACACTGTTATCCACCTTAACTCAATGAAAATTGAACTGTTGAGAAATCGGTATGCGGGAGGCAAAAGAGCATCAAAAAGAGCATAATCAACGGATATAACATTTTGTAATCCATGTAGAACTCCATTACTCAATTGGCACAATTAATCTGACTGTGGAGCTGGCCAATACACACGAATTTAGGCGGGGTACAGTGTTAAGATGGGGCAAAACCTGTTACAACTGTTCTGGGACAATTCCAAACCGGAACCGGAACTGAACCTAAAATTTGGAACATATGCTAACACTACAGACGGCTGGATACTGCTTCATATCCTGTCACCTTCTTGCTACCCTTCTCAAGCCACAACTGCTGTTTCTTGTGAATTACCTTCGGGTACTGTGAGAGCTCCACTGTATCACTACACGGTGATCTTGTGAACTCGGAGGTGTTGTAGGAAGCTATGATTGTGTGGGTTTGGAGATGAAACTTTGAGGCCAAGATCATGTGAACTGAGAGATGTACTTCAAGGCCATGATCGAGCTGCTTTGGAGATACATTTGGAGGCTGAGATTGAGTAAACTGGGAGAAACTCTTGGATGCCACGATCAAGCGAGTTTAGAAATACACTCCAAGCCGGTGATGGACCGAGTGTAGAGATGTACTTGGAGGCTGTGGTCACATGAACTCAGAGATACACTTCAGAGGGCATGATCGAGGGCGTTGAGCAATACACTTGAGGCCACAATTGTGTGAGATGGGAGGAGCACACAGCAGTGGTGAATCTTGAGGCTGTGGCTCAGATGGAAGGTGCTACGGGAATTGTGGCTCTGCTTGTTAGTTATCACGGCATTTTGGAAATGTATAGAGTTATGTAGAAGAATGTACATAGAGAGTTCAGAGAGGAGAGACTGGCTAGCAGCGGGAGTCAGTCAATCATGGGATGATGTAGTACTTGGGGTATGCTGTACTTGGTATTTACTCATAATCATGGCATGTAGAGATCGAGACGGATGACTTAGCTGCATGGTCTTAGGTGATGGTGGTATTGAGAATGAGACAAAGAGAGGATGAGAAATATCCTCATAATCAACTGGGACTCTAGAGAATGTCATGTGGCAGTCAATTGCACCATCCCAGATAAGGCAGGTACGAGTTCCGATCCAGAGGCTAATCACATCATTACGTGGTCTTCCAAACGCAACCAGGCAAGTCGTACCTCTGATTTGTCATATCTGCTCGTATCCTCCATATCATTCGCATCTGCATCCCCCCTCTCTCATTCTTGTCCAGAACTCTACCATCATTGCATAACACAAAGATTTATTGTCACACTGTATCTCTGCATGCCATGTTCATGAGTTGACACCAAGTATTGCTCACACCACGTACAGCATTCATCAAAGATCATCTTTCTTCCCTTCATTCTGAGGAGCTAACGAGGTGACTCCCTGATGAAGCTTCGGCTTGGAATTGCATCCCTACATGATCGAATGCCACCAGCCAGCTTGCCATCAGAGTTCGTAGATAGAATCATGATGCCACATTCCCACAGTTGCACATTAACTGACTGATGGATCTAGTCTCAGCACACAGTACACATTTCGTCAACTGCCTCTCCGAACTCCAATTGTGCTTGATGATTGCTTCCTAGTGCATTTTGAAACTCGAGTGATATGACAGCTGCAGAGTGTATTTCTCCGTTTACTTGATTACCGCCATCAACTTGTTCTCCAAACTCACTTAATGGCACCGTCCATGTGGATCTCCTCACACACTTGATTATGATCTTGGAGCGCATCTCCATGTGCACTTGGTCACAAACTGCAAGTGAATCTCAAAGTTCATACTATCATCCCCTCCTAGTGCACTGCCAATCGGGCTCAATTACAGCCATCGAATGTATCAAGAAGTTCTTTCATTTGTTATGAGATACGTATCAAATTGCTCTCAAGCACCCCCTGCAGCCAGTCCAGATATACCGTGTGTGGATCAGTAGCTATATAGAGATATAGATGACAATACAAACTGAATAAATGATTTTTAAAAATCATTGAATGATTAATAGTAGCTATAATGTCCAAGCATGCCAGCCGCATTTCCACAGAAGATGATGTTTTTCCCAGACTACGCTACAGTGATTAGAAGTGCTCCCAGGCTTGCCATTGGCATTCCCAGTCTGGTTATCAGCGCTCCCAGTTTTGTCATCGGCGCTCCCAGATGTGTAGTTAGAACTTCAATACTTGTCACCGGCACACGCAGGTGCTCCCAGACATGTTGTCAGTGCACTCAGGCATCTGGCTGCTGCACCCAAGTACTCCCAGGGTTGTCACCAGACCTTCTATATGCACTCAGATTCTTTTCTGGGGCCGCCTGGTGCACCTGAAGGCCACTGCATCGGTTCAGTAAACTCTGGAATTTGACCACCCTGGGATTCTCGTCCAAAACTCCCACACAGTTCCAGAGACTGCCAGAGATAAAAATGCATTTTGCTGATGTAGCTAAAAATGAGTTCAAGAGATATTGTTTGAGCCAAGCAAACTGTTGAACAGCAAACCATAAGGCAACCTCAATCTGACTAAACATTATATCTATAATCTTCTCCAGTGAACGTATTTGAACCAACTCCCATGGAAAAGTCTTTGCATGGTGAGAAATTACCATCCTCAGCATGAGCAGAATGTGTCTGATTGTGTCAGTAGCCCTGGATAGTAATGTCCATAACTGCATTGATGAATACCGTCCAGAATCCATTGAATGAGGGTGCAGAATTAGTACAATGGCAATATGTCAAATAAACCACCAACATGGGCCAAATGGCTCCGTCTGGCCCAATGTTGCAATCTGTGTATAGACAATCCCTCTGATGATCTCACTGAGTCCATTATAGGTACTATTGCCCAGATGAATACTAATCAGTCAACATCTGGTGGACCTTTTGCATGGAATCAGCTCAGAGATTAAATGCATAGGAGAGATGTTGATGATGGGCTCTGAGTTCTTGAATGGGACATGGCTCACAATTTGTTACTATAGCATTTGTATCAATCACATTACACCAGCTAGGTAGCAAAAAGCTTCCTTGTAGCAGCACCATCTGATTGCAACATCTAATGTTTGCATGGTCTTTCTCAATTGGCTCACTTTACCAATTGAGGCTACATGTAGGCATCCCATGTCATTGTTGTACAGTGAATAAGATATTCAAATTCTGCTTCTTTCTTCTATAGATTTGGAAATGGCTTGAACCCAGCCCCAAGTTTGATACCTCAAATATCAGTTCCATCCCTGACCCAATAGTCATCAGAGATGAGGGTGGAGTCCAACGTGTCCGGTGGCTGCTTAAATGTCAATCATGATACACTCTCCAGACGATTCAGGACCAAGTTCAAGTCTTCAAAACCATGTCACAATGGGGTTGACATTAACAACCATATTAATTGAGGCTCCAGACTCAATATATAAGATGCCATATGTATACTGTACCTTTAGGAGTCCATTGTAACCATTGTGCCATTAGCCTTCTTATCATTCCAATTCGTGTCCTGCTTGTTATCAAGCTGTGGGTGACCTTCATAATGTCCTCATATACTATGCCAGGGGACAATAATTCAAAATGCCCAGCTTCCTCTTGGTTGACCTGCTGTTGGTATGTCTCACAGGTTGAGATCATGACAATTTGCTGGAGTTTACTATATTGTTCAGGTAAATTAGTAGCCTTCCACCCAGAACAAGTACAGTGGTGGAGATGTGGAGCTAACTCTGTAAATCCAGTCACCACAGCTTTCCATTCAACCACTATCACATTAGGGCTATGTTAACATTATCTTGAATTCATAATAGTGGTATGAAGTCCTGTTATCGAATAGAGATACTGTTGAAAGGGGGACCTTTCAAAATGGCTTTGGTGGCTCATACCAATTCTTCTTGCCCCATTCAGCTTTCATCTGGTTGACAGTCATGTTGATCTCCCATTTGTCAAACTCAGCAGGAGGATTTTTGATTTTATATTTATAGATATTATCTTGCTGACATTTAATAGCCAGTACTGGCAAAGTCTGATAATTGTTAGACTATTGAACAGTATATCTAAAGAGTACAGCACAGTCTGATCTTGCCCATACTATTGTCATCAGTCACTAAACCACCATTCACCAACCCATTCTCCTCCCATGGCATTCAGTTCACTGTGATCATTGGGTGTCAATTTACCCGCATGGGATTGGAAAGTAGTATGAAAATTCTGGTCTCCATCATGATGCCTAATGCCACTATTGACTCCACTAAGGTTTCTCTCATCATTGTCTATTTACCCATCAGCTATGCCAATCTGCAAATGAAAATTGGCTTCATTGCACTGGTCTGATTGTGACTGAGCTCTGATAGTTACTCCAACAGTAGCTCTGACAACTGCTCGATCAGAAAAATGAATTTTATTCACTGGATGCCTGCAGGAGTGTCTGAGAGTATGCAGAGTGTATACTTAAATGCGTGAATTGCAGGAGAGTATGGAACCCGAGGAGGGCAGTCCTTCCTGCCTTCAAAGTGCCTGAGATGTCTGATGATTGGTCCTGGAGTACCATGAAAGTAATTGTGATAGATTTGGGAACACTTCAGAGTGCCAGAGAAATCATTTGGTGCACCTGGGAGCAGTACCAATGATCCTCGGTATGTGGACAACAAGCCTGGAAGTGACTGGGAGTGCTAGCGACATGTCTGGGAGCACCTCAAATCACAGTAGAGAAGTCTGGGAAGCATAACATGATCTATTGGAATGCTGCTGGTGTGCCTAGAAGTCATAGCTACTACATATGATCGAACGATATTTAAAACTCATCTATTCAGTTTGTATTCAATTCTAGGTATCAATAGTATTACCAACGGTTCCAAATTGGCGGTTCGGTTCCGGGTCCGGGTTGGAACCGAACTGGAACCATTGCAACGGGGTTTTCCCCATCAAAAAACCGAACTGTACTGCACACGCAGTTTTTTGGCCGGTTCCTCAGTTTTGCAAATTCAGTACATTGGCTGGAATTAAGTATTTCAGTTGTAATCATATCAGAATATGATATATACGTAAACGATGCAGTTTTAGATGCTCTTTCACCTCCCATTCTCCACTTTGCGATCCGATCACTTTTTATTGAGTCACTTCGAAAAACTCCTAATTTTCAGCGTGATTTCATAGCAACTCAACCAATAGTGATCGGATCGCAAATTGGAGAATGGGAGGTGAAGGAGCATCCAAAACTGCACCTTTTACATATATATCCCATTGTTATACAATCACAACTCAAATACTTAATTGGAGCCAACAATCTAAGTTCGCGAAAATGAAGCTCTGCAGTATGATAAACGCAGCCAAAAAACAGTGGGTGTAGGTCTGGTCCGGGCAACAACCCCGCCAAGACAGTGCAGTTCAGTATTTTGGACGCATCTGGAACCGAACCGAATCAATTTTCCAGACCAAACCCGGACTGCTGACGGGTTACCCAGACCCATTGCTAACACTAGGTATCAATACAGCTACCCATCCATGTATGGTATACCTTCACTGACTGGAGTCATACTTTGGGGGCAATTTGAAGTGCGCCTGAACATGGCGATCAGGTGAACTGAGAGATACACTCCAAGGCAGTAATCAAGCGAGTTTGGATGCTGTTATCATGCGAGTTTGGAGATGCACTTGGAGGCCATAATTGTGCTGATTTGAGGCCATAATCATGCGTGTTTGGAAGAGCACTCAGAGGTGGTCAAATGATGACATGCCAGGTGCTGAGACTCTGTTCCTCCGTTAGTTAACTTCAAATCATTGGAATGTATCAATGTGACTTTACCTTTGAATTCTCATAGAGTGGTGGGTGATGGTGGTCAATTTTGTAAGGAGGCCCGCTAGATGCTGATGCTTCGATCAGGGGTTAACTCGCAATCATGCAAATGAGGGGAGCAGAAACAATCTTGGGCTGATGCTGTACTCAGTGTATGCTGTATGTTTTTGGTCTCAACTCATGATCATGACATGGAGAGAATGAGAGGGATGACTTAACTTTGCGTTCTGCAATGATGATAGAGTTGTCGCCAAGGAAGAAAGAGATAGGGAATCAAGATGAGACCAATGTGGAGGATACAACTCGATATCAAAAATCAGGGGTACTAACCACATGAGTGGGTTGGGAAGACCTCACATCGGTCAAATTACATGCCAGATCAGGATATGTACCAACTGTTTCCGGAATGGTAAATTGACACGAAATTCTGTTATATCCCAGTTTCTCATGATGACTTCCCCTATCTCCACATATCTCACTCTTTCTCGTCCTCAACTCTACCATCACCTAAGAACACATAGTGAAGCCATCCCTCTCTATCTCCCCATGCAACAATCAAGACTTAACACCGAGTACAGCGTTTACTGAGTATAGCCTACCCCAACTCCAGCATGCCCTGACTCCACCATACCCCGACTCCAGCATACACTGAGTACAGCATACACCATGTACTGCATCATCCCAAGATTGACTGTCTCCCGCTCCAAGCCAGTCTTTCATTCCTTGGCAGACCATGTTGTAATCAATTCTCAGCATCCCTACTATTACGAGTTAACCAGTGATTAGAGTTTCAACACACGTCCCCCCTCCCTTCTGAAATACCACCTGCAGATTGACTGGATCCAAGTACTCCTCTGATCTTGCTCGATCATTACCTACAAGGGCATCTCAAATCTCGCTCAATCAAAGCCTCCCAACATATATCCCATATCACTCCAACTCGGCCTGCTAGTCCGTCGACAAACTAGGTCGAAGTCAGCCCCCAAGTGCATCACTGAGTTCACTCGATCTCAAAAGTCCAACTACATCACCAGACTCTCTCAATCACCGCCTCGGAGTGTATCTCTGAGCTTACTGGATTATCATCCTCAGGTGCACCTTGTATTCTTTACTCGCACACGCTGTCGCCGGTCCAGATAAATCCCACTCCATCATGACCACTAAGTGGATTTCTGAGTTCACTTAATTTATGTCTCCAAGTGTTTCTCGAAACTTGCTTAATCACAGCCTCCACCGACATCTTCAAGGAACAACAGCCGAGTTCAAGGATACAGGGTTACCAGAGGTGGACTAGGCTAAGGGGAGTATATATTTCAAAGATTCCTGGGTAGATTGACATCAGCTCATTTTGATCTCATCTTATCATACAACTACAATATACAGTCTACATTGCCCAACATTTGGTCTCACCTGCTCTGTCCGAGATATCGTGAATCCTCATGCCCAGGTAATATTATATCTTCTCACCCTGTTCATACCCTTTTCGAGCCAAAACCGCTCTTGCTTACCAATCCCATTTGGAGGTTGCGTTAAGTGCGGCGGAGTGTTGATGGTGGGCTCTCTCCCTTTGAGCTCCATCATTTCACCACTACTGCCTGCAAGTGGTGCATCTATGAGTTCTCTCAATGTACGTCTCCATGTGCTCTTTCTATTATGCTCAACTACCATCTGCGGCCACATTGACCGTGTGTTTATCCATTGAGAAACATGAACCTTGAATACTGCATAAGATATTATAGTGTAGCGAATCATGTCACTATAAAAAAGATGAATCTGTTAAATTGCCATGCCTTGTGGTTATGGAACCCTATGAACCACTGCTGTGAGAATTCGGCACCAAGGCTACAACGGAGCTTGCACAGAGGTCTCAGATGCTCTCAAAGTCTCCCACAGATCTGCGCAGAGGTATCAGCTGCTTCAATAATTGTCAATCCTATTAGTCAAATCTTGTAGCATCCTGAATGCGGCTCCATAACTACAGGTGCTTTCAGGACCACTGGAGAATGCTCTTGTAGAGTCAGAGAGCACTTTTCTTTGCTCCAGGGGGATCTGGGAGTACCTGGTAGTACTTAGAAACACTGGTGAGATCGACTGCAGTGTCAGGGAGGTTCTTCTGTGGCTTCCAGACCGATTTACATTTTGCTGATGTCTGACCACAACAGTGCTTGGACACCAGCTCGGATATCAGCTCTGACAGTAGCCAAGTGCTGACAATCTCTCAATGGCTCTGACAAAGACAGTGGCTCATCCGTCCACATCGGCTTTACCTGCCTGGTCCATCATCTTTGCTTGTCCATTGGGGTTGCAGGCTTCTTCTAGTGCTGCAGGGCAATGTTGTTGAATGCTGACACTATATTGCCTAATTCTGCTACATTTTAAATATTGAAATATTGGTTCTGCAGTTTGACAGCAGTGTGGGGGTTATTACTCAGTGGTACATTGTATGTAATTGGCATGATACCTGGTTTGGAATTTTTCTGTTAAACCAGAATCCCTTGTCAGTCTTGCTTTCATTACTCTTTCTCCTTCCCCTCTTCCAAATTATCCAATTTATTACCACAAATCTCATTTTCAGAACTGTCTAGTCAGTTACTATGTAATGGTTTCCAACTATCTTCATTATATTTCACCATAAAAGTCAATGATGATTGCACGTTAAGGGGGTTGTTGTTGATATATTCGATTTCACTGTCAGTGTCATCTGCCTTGTCAATTTTGTTTGTTGCAACAAAGGTCACCATCTAACAACCTTTTATATCGGTGATGCACAGAAAGCTACAGCAGGTTGATTCATGTAAGGCACTGTCAATCAGTGCCAGCCCTCAACAATGTTGCTAGACTATATTGTCAAGTAATCGAGGTAACAAGTTGGTCATAACACTAGCACACATTAGCATTGTGCGTAATGCCTCCCGGAACTCAAGGCCATTCCAACTTTTCTGTCATACGTACCCTATGATTATGTATTACCCAGGCAACAAAGTAATCAGGACATTCTTCTCAGTCGGATTGATATCAGTTACTACCAGTTGAGGTGCTTTCCACAACTCAGTTGGCTGGCGAGCTGGTTGGACTGTATTGAGGCCTCCTGCAGTCGAGATGTACAAGTGAATGGCATATGGAATTGGATGTATTATTCGATTAGATAGAGGTCACAGAATAACTCAACCAGAGCTGTTGATCTGAATGGAGTCGAATCTGGGAGCATAAGCATTGACTAAAACTGCAGTCTCAATTGCACAGGGTGTTGCTAGAGTCACTATGATTTATATTGGGCCTCTACATGTGGTACTTTGACCCCATACTACTAAATAATCTCATGTCTGCAATTGTGCTAACATTGATCATGTGCGTGTAGTAGATCCACAAAGACCATTGGAAGTGCGATTGATTAGTATAGGCTGAGTGACTACTTCATGGTGCAATGAAGTAGCCGAGGTAACCTATGTCCTTCGTGCAGGGGGTGATGCACTAGTGGTCCTTGTGGTGTGGCTCATTACAGTCATTGAGTTTCTAGCAGAGTGTGATGTGGCTTTCTTGGGTGTGGTGCCGGCTAATTGGTGATTCATCTCTGAAAGCATGAGACAAGTTTTTGCACAATATGGATATCATCAACATTAATATGCACATCTGGTGTTAGTCCCAGGTAATTTCAAGATTTTTCAGTGAGTATCTTGCAGATGTCAGTAATCAGCTGTTTGTCAGAGGATTGTATGTTATCATCAAAGACCTACTGTCACTCACTAGATATTACAGACTCAATGTCAAAGACTTGATGTCAGAGTCAGACTTATAAATGTGGTCATATATGTTGTCTCTACCGCGGATCTGGGTATAGAATTTGATTTTAGTCTACCAAGGATTAGCAGACTTGACATGCTCAGGTTACAATTTCTGGACTGCAGTACGGCCTTCTGTGAATGTGGACTGGCTACTGTCAGTGTCTATGCCCTGGAATGAATTCTTAATTACAGTGGTACAGATTGTTATGATCAAATTCACAATGGTGGTAGGTCATCTCCATGAGACTCTTGGTGGTGCCATAATGAGAGTTGTTTGGCAGATATGGGGGCTACTATACAGATATGACAATAGCTGAATGGATTTGTCAGTCATTAAGTACAGGTTGATTGATCCGAGTGATTTGGTGAGGATGTTATGTATTATTCACCAACTAGCACAACATATGCTCTGACCCACACTGGAAGGGATATGTACTCCAACACACATTAGTATAGTGATGCGTATATGCTAGTCAATCTGTGCAAGGAAGTGCTACAGATTGATGTACAAATAGTTAGAAGAAGTGAAATGCTATTCAATTCAGATAGGTCAATTAAATAAGATGCAAACCTGTGGGTTGTTGTCCTGTCCGCTGAACATAATAACATTCTGAATCACGTCAGTAGTCATGTGATATATTAATGCTGTTCAGTTTTCAGCCATAGTACTGGCTCACACTATTGCATTTAGGGAAGTCAAAAATAGTGGAATGTACCAGAACTTCCAATACATGATATGAAGGGAGGCTGAAAATATTGTGTGCTCCAAGAAACATGATAAGAGTATGCTACCATCTACATCCAATGAAGGTTGGTTCAATATACAACATTACGACATAGTATGATAGCATCACAATGATCCTTTCCATGTGTAGTGGTACTCAATAGCAACCTGTTACCTTCAACATTGCAGTGCTTCATCTAGACTTTGTCCGCCTATGTCTTTCCTGACACAGTTGTGTGCTCATCATTACCATTCAAGGCAGGCATAACTTGACAATATTTCCATCAATTTTTCAGTGTCTGATTAGCTGAACTACGATCTAGGGGACTGCTTTTCGCAATTTGACGATACTGCACAATGCCAGTGACCTGAGATGGAGATATTCTGCAACCCAGGAGTCCCACTCCATCACAATGTACAAGTTTAGTCATTTAAGAACCATCACAGAAGCCCTCTTGTTCCATTTGCAACTTACCGAAAATGGCAGTAGTGTTATTCTATTGTAGATACTAATTTAGATAAGATGAAACTCAACAGCATTCTCAAACTAAAACTTATTGTCCCCGACATCAATGGCAACAATCCTGATCAGTTCCATTAAAATGATGTGGAAATCGATGAAGTTAATGGATTTGTATGCAGATGCACTAATGGAGCATTAATATATCAAAGAAGTAATACTTCATGTGGAAATCCGAGAGCCTTTGTAGGGGTCTAAAATATCCTACCACATTTGCAGTTTTGGAACTGCCTCCCATATGAGCAGGTCAAACAAATCCATTCTAAAAGCAAACATATATATGCTGAAACATCGACTGTCGAATGGCAGTTGAATGTTCAGGCAAGCTTTGTGGCATTGTCAGAGAGAGTGGATTGGAGAGAATGTTACTGAGAATACATGCAAGAAGGTACAAGACTACAGTCATCAGTGTTAGATTGGCTTTGAGAAAATGTCAGAGAGCATGGCTGATGGTGTATCAAAGAGTGCGTCAGAGAGTGTGTCATAGAGTGCATCAGAGAGTGTCTCAGAGAGTATATCAGAGACTGCGTCAGAGTGTGTGTTAGAGAGTGCGTTAGAGAGTGCATCACAGAGTGTGTCAGAGAGTGTCACAGAGTGCGTCAGAGAGTGTGTCACAGAGTGCATCAGAGAGTGCCCCACAGAGTTCATCAGAGAGTGCGTAACATAGTGTGTCAGACAGTGCACCAGAGAGCACATCAGAGAGTTCATCACACTGTATGTTAGAGTGTGCAATTGAGAGGGCATCACAGAGTGCATCAGCAAGTGCATCAAAAAGTACCTCAGAGAGCTTTTACAAAGTGAGTCACCGGATATGTGAATCAGCAGGTGTGTCAGAACAGGTGTCTGAGAGGGGGATAGAGAGTGTATCAGAGAGGGTATCAGAGAGGGTTTCACAGAGTGTGTCACTGTGTGTGTCAGAGAGTGTGTCAAGGGGATGATCAGTGAAGGTGTCAGTGTGTGTGACAGAGAGCATGTACAAGTGGTTGTCAGAGTGTGTCAAAGTTTTACTATCAGAGGTTACATGTTAGAAGATCATTCTATCAGAGTGGGTATTGTGTCATGTGTGTCAGCGCCAGTGTAGACAAGATATTTCTAGATGTTAGAACCTCTTTAGTCATCGCTAACACATTCTAGGAATCTTGGCCTTCTGGAACAACATTTGTCATCAGTATACTGGGCAGTGACAACACAATGCAGTCTATGCTAAGCAGCAACAAAATGGCATGGCCACTGTATATCAGTATTATCAATAACTGTCAGGGGAAGAAATGATCCATAAAGATGAATCCATTCATACTCATTGTTCTGTGGAAATTTGCTAACTGTCTCAATTTGACCAAGGCATATGCATATTGTAATAAATTCAGTTGCAAGAATGTTGACTGGTTGCACCTGCAACTAAATTGCATGTGAAAAGAACACTCCTCGTGAAGGTTCAGTCATTGTCTAAAAGATGTTCATGAGCAGCAAATGAGTTTGGACTACATAGATATACAATGCTCCATAATTTCTCACTTTACTGGCAAATCACAGTTTGGAGAAAATTTTACCACTATGAAACAATGGACTGGTGCTGAATATACAGGCTAAAGCTTTAGCTTCCAGCACTTCGCCCTACTTATCAAGGGTATTTGAACCTTGTTCAGTTCTTCAAATCTGTTATTGACTTCAAATTGATCACAAGCTCCCACTCCCACACTGAATATATGTACTAATACCTATAGAATACACATAATAGCATCAGCATGAATATCAACCAAATGCTACCATATCGCTAGTGCCACAGTCTGAGCAAGAAATGTAATATTGAATCTCATCCATACTATGTCGAGTATATTAGAGAAATGTGCCCTGCTGATTATTGTAAGACCAAAATATCTAATACTGGTTATAAACACATTATCCAGGATGGCTACTGATTTCCGAGGGCAGTGAAATATATTCCACAAATGTTATGATGGGTAATTGTGCAGATGTCTGACAAAGTTGATGTTATTTGAATGCAGATCATTGAGCCTGATCCCCTCATATAGATGGTAGATGTATGGAGAAAGCTTCATATGTGGCATTCGCTAGTGTCTAACACAGTATCACTTACTTTCATACATTATATCAACAGAACAATACGCAAATGCAGCATGATTGCAACACTCAAATTTTGAGCAGGTAATTGCATATTGGAGTGTATTAATGCAAGATGTCCAATTTGTTGATTTATCACACAGATAAGAATCCCTGTTGAGACCTACAGACCTTGCAAACCCATGTCTGCTGGATTCTTCATCAGAGAATACACCAAGCAAATAGTATCACAGTACTTTGACTGCAACACAACAATACTAATACAGGGGAAGTTCAAATTGCAAGATGTATTGACAAGTGGCATGTAGAAAGCTATCACTGCACCAATATCTAAATACTAGCAGTTCAACCATCACGAAACAATTCTGGGGTTTGTCAATAACAACATTCCCCTGCAAAACTGCCATTCATCTATTGTTTCACCACTTGAATTGATTCAGCAAATGATAATGATAAGATGAGGATCAAATGGTGAAAAGTCTGTCATGACCAATTGCATAGAGAGCACATGAAGTTTCTAACACCTGTAATGTGAGATTGAACACATGGAATGATACTCCATCAAAATGCACCGCAATGAGTACTACACATTGTAGGTGTTTCAAAGGTTATTACACCCATGCAAATTGTTCCAAGTGGGGTAGATCACCATCTCCTAAAAAACCCATACACATCATCGGAATTGTATAATACAACATACTTGATTGCTGAGATCTGTTGATCTCAACAGGGATACCTGCTATCCATAGTAGGTACTCATCAGTACTCTTCTTTGTGCCTTGTCAGTGCCATTCCAGACCTACAGTATGTGACAGAGTTATACTTGTCAGTAATATTTTCTGTAGCTGGAATTGTCAGATTATGTCAGGTCACTTCTCAGACCCATGTTTATCACAGCCGGGATTGAACGAGACTATATCAGAGCCACACTGGCTAGAGCCACATTTATCAGAGCTGGCATTGTCAGAGACTATGTAAGAGCATACTTTCATAGCTGGGAGTGTCAGAGTCGATGTCTAGAGCCACATCAACCATATCCGGATCTTTATATCATATGAGTGTCATCCTTGTCACACTTGAGTGGTATTGAATACAAGATGGTGTTGCTGTACCAATCTCATGAGAATGATATTCATCATCTCAAGATGGTCGCACAAGTCCAATGCCCAAGCCAAATGTATTTATTCTCGGTACGCGTACATTGCCATTAGCTAATGGACAAGGCTACGGTATCTACTTACTTTAGACCACCAAGCTTCACAACTGAACAATACCCTTAGAACAAGTTAGAGTTCTTAGTTGGCGATCAGTTTGCAGGATTGGTGAGTGTTACTGGTGGGAGAGAGCGAAGAGCTGTGATTTGAATATATATCTTGCTAAGCAAGATATTAAACCAAACAGTAGTAAATATGTTTCTTGATGTCATGATTGCTTTGATATACCATGCAATTGGGCAATATCATAATCAATTGTGATTACCAACTTGACATTATCCAAATTGGTATGAAACATCATCTGCATAAGTTAAGATTCTCACTTACACAGTGCCACTATATTTGTCAGGTAGTAAAAATCTACGCTAATGTCCCATAAAATCCGATAACTTACAGTAGTAAGCCTGTAATGTACAGGGCTCAGTAGTAATATCTATCACAGATTGTTGTACCAGACAAAGGCCCATAACAAATCTCAGGTACCGTAATGGTAAAGTGTTTCTCAATGTACTAGTCAATTAATGTCTGGAATCTCACTTGCAGTTACATGTCTCTTCCAATCTACTGCCTCCAGTTCAATCACCTGTAAGTCGACTTCTGATTTCCCTTGATCATCACTTCCAAATTGTCTCAATATTTGCTCAATCATGGCAACGAGCATTTCGCAAACTGTATTTGATCACTACCTCAACGGGCTTCAAAAGTGTGACTGATTTGCTACCGTGAAGCGGTTCACAGAAGTTGATTGATCATGGCTCACAATTCCCTAAGATGGGAACATCTATGTGTATCACTGAACTTGCTTAAGTACAGCCATTATCTACATTTCAACACTTGCCTGATTATTGTCTTCAAATGCCTCTCAACACTGCCTGTATTGCACACTGCACATGTGACTCCAATTTTGCTCAATCACAGCCTCCAGCTGAATTTCAAAATAAGTTCAAACAATGCTTTCATGTGTATCTCTAAGTTCACTCACTTCACACCTCGAGCTGTTAATCTGATTGCACTAGGGACACATCTGCAGCCAGACAGACTGCATGTATATATATGGATATAATGAGATCAGCAATACTTGTTTCACCATAATAAAGCAAATATTCAAGTCTGTGCAGAACACACGTCTTCCAAAGATGAATGTAATAGATGAAATGGCATGCAGTTATAGAAACTGGGAGTCTGAGAACAAGTGCTGTGAAAGTATAGTACCAAGGTTAAAGTTTTGTTCAAATCTTGACTATCTGATTAGTTAAATGATATAGCATCTTGAGTGCACTACTTCAACCACAGTCACTAGGCAGAAGTCTTGGTGATTTGGTCTGTGTTCCCTCCTGCGAACACACAATCTAACAACACATATCAATATTACACTATATCGAAAGACAATACAGTCTCCATGTAAGGACACGTATGCCTGTGTTCAGCCTCATAGGTACAAGTATGGTAGTTAATGGAATATGGTTGCAAACGTGGATGCGAGTGATAGTAGATGTAGATGTATAGGTAAGATCATCGCTAGAGATCTAAGTCTCGTGGCGAGATGACTATATAGAACGGCTGTTACCTGGTCTGGGTCATGTGCCGCCGTTGGATTATCCTCCTCTTTAGGCGCAGACCTCCTGGGCTGCATAAACCGTATAAGAGAAAAGGAATGGAAAGGAAAGCATTAAACAATCATGCTGCGTAGGTGCTCGTACGAGCTGAAAAGTCCTGCTACCGATCAGTACCGCTCAGGGTGACCTTTTGGCAGATCCGGTGCACTGGGAAACTCCACCTCCCATTGACTGAGATCCGGAGGTGGTAAAACCTGTGCCGACCCCATTTATACCGGGTTGAGATCCAATGAAGTAATAAAGTATGGCAAAGAGAAGAGAAGGAACAGAAGAAAGAAACACCCAATTGATAACTTTCCTCCGGTGCCGAGTTCCGAAACAATTGACCCATTTCCTCTGCTCCGAAGTCTCGGACTTCAATTCCTGCTCATCTCCACTCCTCAACTCATACAGCATCCTACCTACCATCCAGCACTGCACTCATAGCTCGGGTATCTTGGCATAGGTCATTGTTGGAATTCGTCAAGGTGGTAGACATTCCACTCATGATTTGGCATCGATGGGGGTTTCCGCTGCTGGTATTAGTCATAGCCGTCGATTGTATATGTCAATTACATAGCCTCGTCTTATTCGTTGACATCTAGCAAGTGAGCTTCTCTATAGATAGTTATACTTACCAAGTTCAAGTGCACTAACACTGTCTGAGCTCTGTGCAGTGCTTCCGCATGCTTCTGTAGAATATATCATGCAGCCGGTAGTCATCGGTAAGTGGCATTGACTTGGTAATCATCTTTGGAAGTCCACTTCAGTGACCATCTGGTCAACTTCATGGTTGCTCTCGATAGGCAGCTTCAGTAGAATCTTGGTCGACTTGGTAGACTTGCCTCTTGGCATACTCATCACTTGTCAGTAGGACTTCTGGGTAGACTTGTCGGTGCGTGTCTCGGCAGACTGCTTCCAGGTGGGCTTTTGACTTGTCGGTGGGACTTGATTGTGTAGACATAGCTATCTCCCTCTTTTGAAATTTCGTTGCTCTGTCGATGACTTCTCCATCATATTGATTGTCGATTGCTATTGTGGCTCGGTAGCAATGTAAATTCGATCTCCAAATCAATATCGAAATTCATTGTCAATTTCTGATTGTAATTGTAATCAGTGATTCGACATGTAATTCTGTTCAAACTATCTTCTTTCGGATTCCATCGTCTTTCTGCGTCGTCCACTGTCCAGTGACTATCCTGACTTGCTCTGCCTGTTGAGTTACTGTCGTATGAGACGTCCCGATGCGCGCAATCTCGAAGTCCTTGCAACGGCTATGCCTTGTCATGACTTGTTATGCCTGTTAACTTAATGTCGTATGAGGCGTCCCAGTGCGCTCGATCTCGATGTCAATTGCAACAGCGACTTGTCTTGACTTTGGGCAAAGATGTGAGCTTTCGTTCTTGGTATTGTCATAGCTGTCGGTTCTCATATTTGACTCGCTGGTGACCATTTGAGGGTGGTAGAATCCGCCAATTGCATTGGCGAGGGCAGTATATCATTGATCCATATCTAACACATAAGCTTTCACAGTTAGTGGTCATACTCACCGCGATAGGAGCGCGCTTCTGCTCTCGGAAAGCCGCTTTGCATATCCGGATTCCGGCATCTCTTCATCCGGTATTTGGTAGGATCTCGGCGGCCGCATCTCGGTGAACGTCGTTCGGATAATAGGTTCAGTGTGTTCTTGGTCGAATCTCCTATGGCCATCTCGGTAGGCATTTGGTAGGCCTCTGGTCATGTGGTTTGGCATTCAGTTTGGCATGCCGTTCAGCGATAGTTTTTGATTCTTTGGTACGTCATTCGGTAAGCGTCTTGGAAAGTGACTTGGTACGGTAAGGCTCCCGGTAATCTTCCCGACCTCCATGTGAAGTGCTTCTGCAGGGATATCCATGGCTGTGAGATCTCGGTGATCATCTCTTGGTAGTTATCTTGACTGTCTCTCGTGATGCCATTCGGTAGGCTATTCAGTACACTTGGTAGCCATATTCAATCTCTTTCGGGACAAATTCGGTAGCGATGACGCAGTCGTTTGGTACCGCGTTCGGAACTACTTAGGTTGCCATATTGCACTCATTCGGCATGGATCAGGCTCGTTTGACTTGTCATCCTCTGGTGTATTTACCGGTCTACTGGATGTTCGTCATATGCTAGGTGAACTTATCGTCTTGGATCGCAGGGTGCGTTCGCTGGCTCGCCTCGGGGTGTGCTTGTCGACTTATCTGCAGGTGTGCTTGCCATCACTTGACTCGGTTGACTTATTGTCATTCTCTGAGTCCACTAGTCGATTCATGTCGAGGTACAGTTGCTGCTGCTAGCGTTTGCAATTGGTGAATTGATCATACGGTGCATCATTCCTGGACTTCCGGGACGGTGATTGTTTGCGGTAGGGGTTGCGATTCCACAATGGTCATCCCCTTCTTTTCAAAGTGGTTGCTCTGCCGACGACTAATCTCAGATTGCTTCGTAGGGAACATCGATTGGAATGGCTTGGTTCTAAAGTTGAATTGCAGTTGTCAATTGCCATCGAAGTTGTGTAGCTCGGAATTGCCAAGTCTGAGTCGGGATCTCATCTGGGATAGTAATGTAACTTCGAAACAGATATGGTAGTGTATTCCATATTGTAATCGTCATTGTATTCGGCATTATATTTGGCATTGTAATCTGCATTGTATTCGGCTTTGTACTCGGTGCAGCAAGGCAGCCAGTATATATATCTGCATTTCGGCATTCATTTGCTAGTCTCCTGTAGGTCACCATAGTCAAGGATTGATTGTCATCCGTCTCCGAGCATCTCCAGGATGGGCATAGTGGTGCTCGTCAGTCCAATTCACATAGTCTCAATGATAGCTCTTTTCCTCGATAAGTAGCCTTCTGCAGTACCACTGTCTCTCATATCTGGAACATTATCCCATGCCCGGGCTTCCAATTGCTTCTTAAGTCTTCGGTGTTCATAAGTGGGTACCTCGGTCTCAATTGGCATTTGTCTTCGGTGTTATCTCGGAACTGCTCTATCTATGTTAGCCAAAGAATTAAGAAAGGATGGAAGCAGTGGAAGGGAATATCCAGGAGGCCTTGTCATCAACGGTTCGCCCACACAAGAGCCAAGCCCTGCAGTCCAGTCACTCCCTTCGGGTCTCGGCGAGCCGGCAGCAGTCATTCAAGCGTCTCCTCAGAGGGGCTCTTCTGCCACAACTACCGCTGCTGCTCTCTGCTCATCGCGTCCAGCGCTTGGGTCTGTATCACCTGGTGAATCCAAGGTGATGTCTTCCAAAGTCACTCCCAGTAGCCCTATGCATTCCCCAGTCTGTGGGGCAAATGCTACGACAACTTCAATGCTAGCTAGAAGCTCGGCGAATGCGGTGGCTCCAAGTGTCTGTATACCCGGACCGCGCCCCAGAAGCTGATCATTCACATTATGGTTATTATCAGCTTGTGAGACCTTCGATGCCACTACCATAGTTATCGGTGTCATTCCTCCGCACCACTCGCACTCCGTGATAGCAGGGAGTTAATCGAGCCCAGTCGATGTCAGGATTATGTTTGGGAATCAAGGTATGCCAAGTACTAAATCGTACGCCCACATTGGCATGACTAGCATGTCTCATTTGTCTACCAGTGTGAGATAGTCCAAGTACTGGACTGTGATCCGCATCTTCCAGCTGTCCTTTGCATGTTGCATCACACCTCCAGTCATGGCAAGGGTTATGATGTGTGCCGCCTGTTGTGATATTCCAAGTCGCTTGAAAAGCGTCAGTGTCACAAAGATGCGGGTTGCGCGACAGTTGTCAATAGCCCATACACATTGCATCTCGCCATTTCTGTCTGGTATTTGGACTTCATGAACTATGTGTGCCAAATCCGGTGTTGATGTGCTGCATAGATATTGACTTACATGTTCTTCCGGAGTCGCCATTAGTGCCTGCATCGCCAATATTTTTTTGCTTGCTAAGTGTAAAAGGATCGTTGATGCTTGATTTGTCGATTGCCGACTCGATTGTCCATAATCCTTGTGCTCCGAGGTCATCAGTCATTGTAGTCATTGTAGTTGTTGTAGACAGTCTGCGCAATTTTGTTGGTCTTTGACCGCAGATGCACTTCACGCTGCGCAATGTATCGCAGCTATAAATTTGGTTCAATGAAGGGAAAACTTGTCATCCTCAATGTCCTTCAATTGTAGGGTGTCTTCTCCGTAAGTGCACTTCGCTTCTCCAGACGTTCGTGGTGGTAAGAGTGCATCAATCGTAGGGTGTCTCCGCTGTAAGTGCACTTTGGTAATGCCAGATCTTTCTCCGTAGGTATGAGTAACCGTAGGTTGGCCATAGAATGCTTCTGCAAGTGGGCTTCTTTGAGATTGCTAGAGCTGTAGGTGTACAGACAAACAGGGATAGGTGCACTTTACTCATATAGAAGGATTGTACTCGTAACTGCGCTGACTCGTAAAACATCTCTGACTTCACCTTTGATTCATAATATGGCCCCATCCAGGGGTAAGGTCACTCCACTCATTGTAGGTGCTTGGGCTGGTGATCACGCTCAATTAACTCATAGGAATGGTGTTTGAACTCAATTAGGTTGATGGTATTCGATTTTTGTCATTCGCTGGGTGGAATTGTCTTGTCCTATACTCGTGATCATCGTCTTCATTGCTAGTGACGAGCATAGTGCGCCAATTGGTCTCTGACTCTACTTCGCTGCCATCAGGCTCAATTGAATGATGGAACGGTCAACGCTTCGTGTGTTGCAGTACTGGTGCTTCGATAACATTTGGAGGGCAGTATTCTGAATTGTTGACTCCATAGTGTCACTTCTGGAAGGGGTAATACTTGTCAACTTGTAATCCCGTGAGCAAAATGTATCCGTTTACTGAAAAAGGGATAATAATTTAAGGGCACGTATTTCTACATTCGGCCTCACAGGTATATGCATGGTAGGTATTGGAATACGGTTGCAGACATGGATGCAAGTGATAGTAGATGTAGATGTATAGGTAAGATTATCGCTAGAGATCTAAGGCTCGTGGCGAGCCGACTATATAGAACATCTGTTACCCGGTCTGGGTCATGTGCCGCCATTACACTTCAGACCAACAATACATGGTGTCTAGATACTTATAATGATGGCTGTGTAAGCAGGAAAGAAATGGAAATGAATTACATGCTCAGTACCTTGTATAGCATCCCTCAGTATCACATACAGCCGCCCCCCTGTTATGGATGAGTCTCCAAAGTATTTCTAAAGACTCTGCCAGTATCTCCTCCCAATCCCCGGCAGGACTTCAGTCAACAATGGTTTCACTTAATCTGGGTCTGCAATTGTATTTCCAGAGTCTGGGTATTTCCTACACAGTCTGCGCTTGGGTTCTACCAAGTCACACTTGATGGAGTTGAGGTCTGAAGAGTAGAGTGGCCAGTCATCCACCTGGAAGTTGTATTTCTGAACACAATGCATAACCACAGCTGCTTTGTGTACTGGAGTATTATCCTGCTGGAAGATGTGATACTCTAGGGTGTCATGGATAGGTTAAAGGACTGGAAGAAGAAGGCACTCTAGTAGCTTGACACAGATACCCTTATTGACCAATTTGGCAATTTGCAGGCAAAGGGTTCCACAGTTCCTGCCCCAAAAACAACCCCTTACCAGCAAGGAAATCCCTTTCCCGATTCATTTTAGTGCCATACAGTTCAAAACCGCACTTCAGGTGGATGTGGAAATACCCACATTTGCTGCCCTGAATCACTCTTCTCCACTGAGCATTGATCGCTCCAAATGACTCCTTCCCACTCCTTGTGTGCCCAATCCTGGTGTTCAAATGGCCATTGTAGCCTTTGGAATATATGTCTGTCCTCAAGCTTTGGCCATGCTTTTGGTAGCCATTTCCTGTAGTTTTCTGCCTCAGGTACCAATCAATCGTTCACAGTAATACAGTTGGTACATACATGTCAGGCAATACAGCTTGTGTAATTTGTCTGCCCTTCTTGACTGGCTGCAGAATAGATCTTCGTTGTTGGAAAGTCATAATACATGATCTGACCCAGCATGGATGGTTTTCATGGGATTGGTGGTCAGTAGCACAAGCAACGACATTGCACACTGTTCATCTAGATCACCATGTCATAGGGCAAATTGCTGCAACAGAGTATCTCTAGAAAAGGAGAAGAGTGATTGTCCCCAGATCGGCCGAAGACAAATTTCACTGGGTGGTTAGAGGCATTCTGGGAGGCATAAGGTCCTTGCAAAATTGCAACTCCATATATTTGATGGGGTGCACCCAGACCAAGTCACCAAGCCTTATATGTAGCTACTGTGCATGTTGTTTCAGGAAAACCTGGGAAAACTTTGGCAGCACCTGAGTGCACTTTGCTAAGTGTTTGAGTGGTTTGCAATTATCAGAAACAAGTTAGATGAGCCAGTGATGCTTGACAGAGTGGCTTGGTCGTTGGTACATATCTTCTGGACTGTTTTACATTTGGCAGATTTATATTATATTGGACATTCAACTTTTTGCCCATGTTCAAGTATAGTCTCAAATCCACTCAGATGACATGTTTTAGTACACTGAGTAATTTGTTTAGCAATCAAGAATATGTAAACTTAGAGATTTTCAAAGAGGCTATGATGAGAAGATATGAGAGATAGTGTTAAAAAGTATAATAGACTGAACACAGTGATATAATATCCATGGAGGCCATGATTGAGTAAATACAGAAAATTTTCAAGACTGCTAAAAAGCAGTGTTTATGACAGTCTTGGAGGCCATACGTGAGTTTGTTTTGCAATTGACTTGGTCAACATTATCAACTGTACTCGGTAATACACATGTGGTCCCTAATCAAATTGACTCATACCTGTACTAGATGGCCATCAAAAAGCATGCAGAGAGAGTTACCAACACGACATTACAGAGAGAATTGAAGGCTGCACATGGTAATGGTAATCGAGTAAACTCAGGAATACAGTTGGAGGAACAGTTTTGGTGAACTTGAACTTACTGGAAGCTCATCACAAAGGGAATTCATTGCATCTCTTGGAGGCTACACTAGAGATTGTTTTGTGAGACTATAGCAGACTGCAATGTAGATACTGCCAGAATGCCCCAGGAGTAGTGTAAGAAACAGTTCCGGACTTTCACTTCGGGTACTGATCTCGGTTGGAACTATACCATCAGCAAAATGGCAATGCTGGTCGTCATCAAATGGAAACCATCAATTCAGGTAATATTCAATGCAGGTCTTCCAACCCACCTAAGGTGCGTTGGTTGTCAGCAGGTTGTTGAACGGGTCCATCTTTAGATTTATACAGTGCACTTGTCTTAGGTATTTGATAATGGTATCTTACCAAAATCACTTATTCAACATCCAGCAATCAGATTTTGCATGTTTTGGAATTTGCGATATCGATTATTATGGATTCTGTGTTTCTCCTTTTACAGATTGCTTATTTGCCAGTCAAGGCCGTCAGTAGTTCCGTTCTGAGTTTGAATATCCACGCAATGCCTTGATTACCCAAGGTGCAAAACTAGTAATTGTTAACACTCTGTTGAGCTGATTTACTGGATGTGGCAGGGAGCATGTTGCTGATGTTTGTGCCTCTAAAGGCTGCCAATATCTCATCACTGGATGTCTGCAACCAATGGGAATTTTGATTACCCAAGATGGAAATGTGAAAATGGTTGATACTCCATTAACACTCATTCTCAGAATGGGGCAAATGCCATGTCACTTCCTCTTTTGGCTACAATGGCTGCCAATTTATCGGTTATACATAACAGCAACCAAATCACAAATCAACTACTGTACTTACAAGACCAAAAATTATGGATGCTCCGTTGACACTCATAACAATGTATTGTCCATTCAACATCTGCTGCCATTGAAATGTGTATTGAGAACCATTTGAACTGATCGGCAGCCTTTCTGACTGATTGAGACTTGGCCCTGTGGCAAAGCTGAGCCCAGTAATATTTTTGCACTGTTTGCTTTCATTCTATTGAAATTTATATATGTTGCGAAATGGTTTATTGCACGTACTATACTTACATTCATCAATGGATATTCACATGCAACGGTTTACCATTCTCCCGTTATATATCTCTATATGAAACTTCCATTCAGGGTACCTACAGTAGCTGGCGAAACATATTGATGCATTCTGTCCTACCATTGCGTGATTTCCTTATTCCTTGTCGTTTCGAATGAATTTACTGTCACCAATGGCTTTTTATCCTCTGTCTTTGACTTCAGTATTGGCTGAATTAATCTTGACATGTTTGGTGTGGCTGTCACATTCCACTGCTCTGCGCTTTCTGGATGGTCTGTGGCATTGTGTAGCTCTATGTATGATTCAATGTCTGCTGGGCAATTGTCTTTGCTGTCATATGGTGTATCCAAGTTGCCATTCCAGTTTAGGCAATTTTCATGCTCTCAAATGCTTTCAGGTGCACTGTATTTATCATTTCCAACTGAATGACAGTCAATTCTTCTGATTCAGCGGATATTTAATACTTCTGTTTGTCCTACAGAGAGGTCCTTTGCAGACAAAGTTGGTGGCAAAGGTGATCTTTCCAACACTTTGAATGCAGCCACACCATCAAGTTGAAAGAGTGCCTAGGATGCTGTGATGATTCCTTCCATCTCTGAAATGTATCCTACAGCTGTCATCTGCTTAATTTGAGTGCAAGATTCCTTCTGTGTAGCAAGTAAGTTTTTGCTGCCCTGCCACATCTCCACAAAGTTGTGGACCTGGGCAATTCTGTGCAATTGTCTTTCCTCCACCTCGCTCTTCATTTCCAAGTAGATTTCTGTGTTCGTTGTATCCAATGCTGGGTCAACTTTGGCCAATATGCCTCTATTAGCACAAGCAAACTGTATTACTATGACTATTTTGCGAAGGGTGTCGCCTGTGGTTTTTGACTGCCTCTAACCGATATCATCTTGCCCAAAGGATAATAATGGCTTTTAATGTGACACCATGTGGCAGGATAGACAATATAACCCATGCCATATTAGAGAGATTGACATATTTTCAGTGCGTTTCCTCTTGTTGTCACCGCCAGTCTGTGACATCCAGTAGCCAACAGGTATTGCTAATTGCCATTGGGTCGGAGTGGTAATTATTAACATCCGGATCAACTTGCCCCCAGTTCTGTTGTTGTTCATGCGGTGAAATGAAATAGAGCCTTCCGGCAGGAGGTAAGTGCACTGTGTGATCAGTTTGTCTGGGTGTTATTTTGGCCACAGGTTTACATGTTAAGTATTCTTCATCATCACTGGACATGTCACAATGATCAAAAGAAGATTGCCTGGGTTCTGGAGCAGTTGCGGAGGGGATGCGATAGTTGCTTGGTACGCTTTTGGGTTTCAGGATGGGCACATGTCTATGTTTGGGACAGGATTCGTTCTCTACACACTTCAGAAACACCTCTTGGTATTGGTTGGTGTGCAAAGCCTCGTCCCCAGGATTGATATCCAATTCCCTGTCACACTTCGTAAATGATCGCAACTTCCAGAATAGATCAAGGACATGCACTGACCTGAGAATGATATCCATTATTGATGGCACTTCGGCTTACTATTGGGACAGCTGGTGTCGAACAAACTTCCCAGGGAAAAACATGTCTTCCTTCCATTCAGTTCTTTTCCTAGCTAAGGCTTGCTTAACGCCATCCATATAATCAATCATGTCATAGTAGACAGTGATAACATGACGCAAAGTAACCATATGCCTCTTCTAAATCCACAGGGTCCAGTAGCAGAATTGCCTCAAAACCTTTATCATGTACTTCATGATGCTCCATTTATCCTGTGTTGTGAAGGGCGGCTGCTAATTACTGTAGTTGGATTCAGGAGCCACTTGCAGGGGAATTCTCGTAATCAGTAGGCTCACTCAACCGACTCCAGTGTGCACTTTCCAAGAGTCTTCACATTCATAATATATCGTAACACGACGCGAATATTGTATTGTTGATAGTGTAAGAACTAGTTGCGACGACCCGCTGTCAGTATAATCAATCTAGTAAGCATGGTCTACTAAATGAAGGTCAGTTTCAGGACTTTCGAAATGTCTTGAATTATGTACTTTTTCAATTACCTTCACTCAACCTGCTCTCATGGTGGACACCTTACTAATTCTAGCATTGCCTTCTTTTCGAAGTCTTTGACTCTTCCCAAGGTCTATGCTTTTATTCTCTCCAAATTGCTAATCATGCTTATTGGCTTCCCAAGATTTGGTGTGGTCTTTTACACCGAAAGTGCACCTGAGTGCACCCAAAGCCAGCTGTATGATGTGTGCCATGCATGGGATGCGGTACCGCAATGCAGGCCACTGGATCCCGGAGGCCTCAAGATTTGATTGGAGTTCCCAAGTCATCAGAACATTTGCGGAAGCACTATCAATAGTGATTCCAAGTAAACAGCCGTTGGTAAGCTCAAAGCGATACAGATCTTTATAGAAATGAACTGCTTGCCTTGCTCCAGCATCATGACCCTTGACCATTCATCCTTAATTACATCTCGAAGAAGGAAATGAATACACTAACATCCTCATTGAAAGGGAGTTCTAATGCACGCAATGCCCAATTTTGATTCATATTGTAAGCAATGACTGATGTTATGGTGACTTTGTTTGTTAATGTCCACCCATCCAAAGCTAAACTAACTTTATCTGGTGACAGCAATTGCTTTATAATTGCATCCACTGTCAGTGAGTATTCCCTCCGGCAGGTATTGATCACGGTGGTGCCCGATACCAGCACCAGTCTGCTGCCTCATGCATTAAATGACCGTCATTGCTTGAAATTGAATTTCGCAATTGAAGGAATATGAGCTGAAACATATGCTTTCATGAGGTAGCGATTCCAGGTCCCTTGGTGAAATTCGGAAGTGACAAAGTCCTTAGATGCCAGTTTGGAGCGTTTTGTCTGTCAATTCTGTTAGTATCTAACCTGAAGGTTGAATATAATTATCCTATGTGAACATACCACTGTAATTCCAGGACTGCCTCGTCTCATTGATGTGGCCAAAGCTGTTTCATCGACCATACAACTAGTCAATTCCGTAACTCCCAATGATCTTACTTCATTCAACATTACAATGTGCGCATTTGCCACCAAGCAGTGTCCCATTGAGCTGGTCTGGTTTGCTAATGGATATCGAAGAACTTGATGACACAGGATTCATTTGGTGCCAGGGCTGCCAGTCTCTTCAATTACACAGTGGAAATAGAATTGCCCCAAAGGCGCATGTGTAGAAATATTCCTAACAATAGGACTCTTTGTGCCTCCATTCAGAGATACCCAATAAGCATCAAGTATGATTTGCAAAGTGAGGTTACTCAAATCTTGAATTGAGACACGCTGATTTTTGGAAGAGATCATAATCTCTACCAACATGGTATATCAAGATGTTGAATTTGACATCGCGGTAGAAATTTGAATGCTAAGTAATTCGACTTGAGAGACTGTCAAAAGTAGGGTTATATTAAAGTTGAAAGTTGGTTCTTAAATATTGACTCTAGAGCTACAAGTAAAAACAAGGTAGACTAGAGAAACATTGCAGGCATATTTGTGAAGCTTTATACAGAGACATACTGAAAAGACTGACTGTTTAGAATTCAGTTGAGAAATATTGCAATGCAGTGGATTGTTGTGTAGCTTACTAAGCTCCCTTAACAATTGTGGATGCTCTGTGCGCACTGATTATTAGGAGGAAGATGCGAGATCGTCACTAGAATTTATTACTTCAAAGGTAGCCGATGTGGTGATTCAGGGTTTACGCTATGCAATAGCACTCAGTGTATCCACATTGAAAGACGAGGAATTGTTGCTGCGGTGTTGACACTCATTGTCCGGATACAGTAGAGATATCATGGGTAGCATATTTGCCGATAACGATGGCTGATACTTTGCTTATCGGTTGAACAGGTTGCAATGCCCTCTGACTATCGAAGATAGAAGACAAATATGTGTTGACACTCTGTTGATGCTGATACTTAGGAGGTGGTAGCAATATCGTAAAAACTATTACTGCCCATAATGGCGGCCGGTTCATCACATCTAGCTTAATGTCATTGCAACGGACTATGCTGATCCTAGATACAAGAACAATAATCATTGACTTGCCGTTGATGGTCATTTTGAGGAATAGTAGCCATGCTATACCTTCTATTTTTGTCTGTAAAGGCGGCAAATGCTTTGAATATATGTCACAGCGACCAAGTCTTGTTTGTATTATTGGACTCACAAGACCAAAAATCGTTGACACATTGCTGACGCTCATTTCCAGAATAGGGCACCAAGAGTGTGACTATTATTTTTACCTAGAATAATGGCCAATATGATCACATTGGACGAATGTGACTGTGCAGCCTGTTGATTGCGGAAAACGTAAGGCTAAAAATCCTTGACACTCTTTTGACTCTCACTTTAATAACATACTAACAGTCATTGAATGATTACCTGTTGTTTGCAAAAATGCATATGGTGGTTATTGGCAGCCGATATATTGTTTCTCTGTATAAAGATTTGCAACCAAATGTTATGCGGTCTGTCAACTTCGGGTCCACCACTGGGCATATTATCTGAGGCATCAATAAGGTACGCATATTACGTTACAGCACTTTCAGCCGGCAAATTACCGTATGTACATCCATACAGTAGTTTCTGATATGTACAGCCCAACTATCTCACCTTTCCTCATCCGGCTCATTCTCATTGATTTCCATGACCTACCATAATCCACTTTCAAAATCTTGAGCCTGTGCACCAGGTCTGTCAAGAGAGTGATGTAGTTCGATATATGAACCAAGGCAGCATGACCGTCGTTATTCTTCCGGTTTCGCATTGGGCTATGACTGCTTTATCTATGATTTTTATGGCATCACTGAATGAAATATTGTTATTCAGTTTTGTGTCTGATTTAGATTTAGCTTTCTAACTTACCAGGAACATACAGGACAACATTAAGTTTATTGGTCGTCAATCAACATACTGTGGAGTGTGAAACTTTCGCATGGGTCATTCAACAATTGCACATGCACAGCCCAATCATTTTGTCTCACAATTTGGTCATTACAATCGAGCAAAAACAGATACATAGCAAAGTAGGTACACAAATTACATTTCCAAGAGACACATCGTCAAAAATTGCAATTTGTCTATTTACTCCACTGGCGACGCAGGAGCCCTCACAATTACTCAGTCTGAGTCCGATTTGAATGTGCCAATTAGCAAGGATCACTATATGCTTGCGTAAAAGCATATAGGTTCAACAGGCTTTAAGTGCTTCATCAGCGATGACTCCTGAGCTGCGAGGGGTGGGAGTGGTGCAATCCATTTGTGTGACTGGGGTTTCTTGGAACCGAGCCTCATATGACTGCTTCCTGGTCGAGAAGTCACATGTGGCATTTTGGATTTTCAGAGGTACACTATCCAGAGTCTCCACATGTTACCAAATGATATCGGTGCAGATGCAGCTACATCATCAGCAGTTTGTAGTTGAATGACAGCTGAGACCTGGAAATCAGTCGTCAAGTATTTGTTATCCATCTCGCAGAAGTAGTCAGCCAAATTTTTCGATCTCAGCTGCGATAATTCATCAAGCTTCATGTGCCTTACTTGAATCCTCCCTATGTGATGCTGTACTCTATTGGAGATTGTACCCATTACCCAGCCGGGTTGATCATCGTTGCTGAGCTTGCCACAGTGGTCTCTCTATCCACATAATCCATGATCCATTTCTCTTTCACTTTGTTTTTTACCAAGTGTGTTTCTCGTCATTACTCTGCTGTAAGCTTCTTTTCAGATCGCAGGCTGCGCAATGATCCAAGGGCGCTGACCGTTTTTGCATCCAAGCCGCTCTGGCCTCACCTCGCTTAATGACTACATCTTTTCATGCACTTTGGTGATTTGCTCTATTTGCCTACCAGTAGAGGTGAAAGGTTAATTGTTGGAACATTGACCATTGTATGTTGTATTGACTGTGTTGATGGGTGAGATGTTAGATGTTGCAGGATATGTACCACACGGAGGCAAGCTGGGTATTTGATGTGAAGGTGGTTACATGTAATCGACTTGAACAAACCAAAGTTGACGTTTTGACTGGTAGTATATTGGGAACAATAACGCTAACCGCACCGCATTCCATGATGTTCAGTCTGTCATTCACATAAGATCCCGGGGAGTTCTTGATACAAACATCAGCTGATGTCCTCTCCATCCGAGAATGTGCTGTTTGTATCTTCCAAACATGATCATGTGGCAGTCATTCACATCTATTTATCACCAGAAAACAACCACCTAACATCTGCCTGTGTTTGTGCAAATTGCAGGACGGTTGGAATTCTATGCAATCTGTAGCTATACACAGCAGGATTCATCCTGACTTGAACATGCAATTTGGCTGTTACTCGTTCCATTTTGACTTGGTTCTAACAATATATTCCTCAAGAGTTCCAACTTCCTTTCGTTCTTCTCTTCCTCAGAACTTCACACTTTACTCTCTTATCATCTTCCTCGTGATTTCCATACCCGCAAATACTGCCTCCACAAACTCCTCAACAAGGTGCGAGCAGATCTGAATCATGCCAAACAACTGGCGCTTCAGCCAATAAGCCACCTGCCTATAAACAACTGCAATGCAGAAACCAGTTAGGCTACCATGATGCTGCCAACGCAGCCACCGAAAATATAACCCAGGACGAACGCATAAAAACGGTCTGGAAATCCTGAAGCAGCAACTATCAAAAGTAGCATGCGATCGGAGGTGAGTACATCCCCATAGTGGCAGACGGCTGTCAGCTGACGATATAATACACAGCTGGTGTATGTAGAGAGTAATGTGATCTGTTTATGTCTGCCAGTAATGGTACACCTACATGGTTGATCATAGGATCAGTCGGCACAGTCCACATAATTGAACATCATTGGTGTGTCAGCTCAGGGATTGTGGCGAATGAGTGTCCTGACTAGAGTCCCCCAGAGTGGAGAAAACAAGCATCCAATACTTTAGAAAATACAACAGAAGCGTATATGGTTGAGGTAATCACCAAATCTGATGTGTAGAAGGAGCAACTAATTGCTTGTAGGTTCTCAATATGTCTGCAACTATGGCAAGGCAAGGAGGTCGGGTACAGCTTGAATAGTCTGACATGCTCCTTCCATTGCATATGGTCAAAATGGCCCATGGAGGGTTGTCAGGGGCCGCAATGCAGGAATGGCAACACCAGAACAATCAGCATCCTGCTGAAGTCCGTGAAGAGAAGATGTGGGAAGATGGATTTCCTACACATCAAAATGTGAAGGTTGCGATGGTAAGACACCTGGCTATGCTTCATGAGGATCAAACAGATGGCTGCCTTCCTTGCCAACATGGCACCGCACTGAATCTGCAGACATACTGGAGGCGCAGAGGCATGGGTGTACTTCCAGCAGACTCACTCAGTCAGCTGACTCCAAACCAGATGCAAAATGTGCCTGGAACGCCACTTGTGCCACCCTGTGAAAATGAGGGAGTACTTGTTTCCAAAATCAAAGGTGTGCTACCTGGCTATGTGTATAGTGATACTCTACTTCCTGGTGCTCGAGAATTCAATCTTGTTCCATATGCCATGGGATCTAAGAGTGATACAGATTTTGATCCACATTTGCGGACTACTGAACGATCAACCACTGGTTAGTACACTATCTGCAGTGTGGTAATGCAGCTGAACATCCGGTTTGCCAATGACAGCAGTGTATTGAGCATACCTGCTGTGATGACGAGTATTGATATGAAGGCAAGACACTTTTCAGTGTATTATTATCTACAATTAGCTGACACTTTACAGTATATTTTTATGGATATATTTTTATGAATTATTCAAGAACAATATAGTGATGAAGGAGAAAGTAAAGGAAGATTATAGAACGGCTGCCAAAACACCTTTGATGATATATAATGCCAAATTATATGATAACATATTGCAGATATGGACAAGGGGAAATGAGCATAAATGGAGCATCAAGAATATTTCATCTTGTATCATGGGTAATCTCAGTGGCGATTGGGTGCGGCCATACATGAATGAGGTATTGGCTGCCTTGATATGCAAATGAGAAAGCGACACCCTTCCTGCGTGATTTGAAAATGAACATCAACAGAGGGTCAACGATTTTTGGTCATGAAACTTAGGTAATAAATTGTGACTTGGTTGTTGCTTCTCATAATGTAAGTATTGGCTGCCATTATAGGCAAATAAGGTAGTGACAAGCTGCCCAGCCCATCATGAAAATGATCGTCAACAGAGCGTCAATGATTTTTGGCCTTTCATGATGGGTAATCATAGCACAATGTGGCTGTGATGATCTGTGTATGATGTTTTGACCATTCTTATTGGCTAAAACACTTATAAACTCTGAATTGGAGCATTATAAATGAACAAAGTCGTTACTGTCCGGGAGGCTGTCGCAGGAATATCTCTTGCTCATCTGTCCAGAGAGGCGGGTGACTTCTACCTAATAGCAATCTGCGATCAAAAGCCACCTAGAATACCCAAGATGCAAAACCAACACCCATTGACGCACTGTTGATGCTGACCTTTAAAATGGGGCATGGAGCATGTCGCTTCCTCCTTTGTCTATAATGGTGGCCAATACCTCATTTAAGACTATCTGTAACCAATCACCACACAAAATAGCCAAGATGTAAGTCCAAAAATCGTTGACACACATGTTCAGGATGGCACAGGGTACCATTCTCTCCGTTTTTTGATTATAATGGAGGCCAATATATCAAAAGAACAGAATGACATACTGTTGTTGATATTTTGCAATTAACAATGCTATATCCAAAGGTGGCCTTCTATTGAATAACCTGGGGTGCTGTACCACTGATTGGGGCCAATGGGCCTAACCACACCTGGCAAAACCCACAGGTTGACATGTACAAGTTCGGGATGGGCCCACTGAGAAGCCGCGAGTCAGGTGTTTGGAATGGCCTGGAACCAAGCACAATACATTTTCCGGTCCAATCCTGGACCGCTGGTAGCTTGCCCGGACCCATTGCTGTCACTGCGCAGGTAGCCAGCCCGGAGTGCAATCCAAGATGTACTTACACGCCGAAGTTTTATTAATTCAGAGACACAATTCAAGTCAATCATATATGGAGTTAGAATATGATTTCTGGCTGTCTTGATTGAGCAAATTCATCAAAGGAGTTGGAGGAAGTTATTTGGAGGGAGCCAATTGGATGAAAGGCACCATAGCAGCTAAGTTTCTATCTATTCTATAACTTTATAAGATGAAAATGTGATGGAAATTGACATCACCCTAGGACTTGTACAGAGCTGGCTGGTATTAGCTGATCTGAATATTTTCGCACAGGAAGCAAAGACTATAATGAGATGTTAATTTGTAATGTTGGGAAAGATAGTTGCATAGCATGCAGACAACAAACATTGGATGCATACAGTACTTGGTGTCAACTCATAATGATTGAATGCAGAGATAAACTGGAAAACTCTATGGCATATTCCCAAGTGTTGAGTGAGTTGCCCATTTAATGAAAGGGAGTTGAAATGAAGATTGAATGGAATGGGGAGAATAAAACTGAATAGAGGAAGTCAGGGGTATGACTGGACAAACTGGTATGGAATGGTACAATTTGGAATTAATACAAGCCAGATTGTACATTGCAATCGCTGTCTTGGATGTGGTATATTGATGCCATGTTGAATTTCTTGTAATGTTACAGTTTTTCATGACAATATCCCTAATATCGTTACATACTCAGCTTTAATCACTCTATATCTTGATTACATTCCTACCATCACCAGATATTATTAACTTACACCAACCCTGTCTACCTCCCTATACCATATGCATCAGTTTGTACTCAGTATAGTATACAGCCACACTTGGCTGTGATTTGCTTTCAGTTAGTTATTTGAATCCCCTCTCTCTATTCTGAATCAACATGTTATACTCAAATCTCTATAACTTCACTATCACCTGCTAACTGATAAATAGAATCTGAATTTCTGTTATACCTCCCATCCAATCAACTCTCTGTATATCTGTATCCCCTATGTATACATGTACTGGCTCATCCTGTCCTCCTTCAACAGCATTATTCATTTTGCAAGATCTCACCCTCCCAGTCATTCTCAGATCTGCCTCAATCACAGACTGCATCAGCGTATCAACATGTATATAACAATGGCAATAAGGAATAGCTTTACATTGTCTCAATTAGGATCTTCAAGTGCATCACATATAATGCTCAAACAATCTCTCAAACTTGATCTCCAAACAGACTTGATTACTGCCTTCAAGGCAAATCGATATGATTACCCCATAACAGATTTCAAGTGCCTCTCTGCATTGGATCAACTAGGGCCACAAAATTTGTTTTGATGTTGACTCCATTAGGGCTTCCAGTTAGGGAGTTTCCCTCAGCACCAGTAATGGTACCTGACAGATTGTAGTACATTTAATGGGTATTGCAATAACCAAGTTGGAAACACCAATTTACAGAACCTTGTCATAATTGCCAGTCAAGTGATCCTTGGTGGAATTAAACTTGAGCAGCATGTCATTTAATTAGAATAGTCTATGTGAATCCTAGCTAATTAATCAATAATAATAATAATGCAACTATGTTGCCATAGTGGGGATGTCACGAAACAACATCAGTGGTAAACATTAGTGTCGTCTACACATACTAAAATTCATCTAGCAGGACAATGCTCAGATAAATTGTGCATGTGCAGAATGTTGTGTCCACCGGATACTATGCAATACATGAGTGAGCAAATTCTTCCAGCATGCCATTTTAGAAGTTGGAACACCTGGAAGTATTTCTTGGTCATCAGTTTGTTTAAACATATGCATGCAGTGCTTGGGGGATACATAATATTGGCTCACGATTTTTGGCCAAACACAAACTTGTCAATTTGTTTCGGTTAGTATGTATTACCATTTGCAGAGTGTGTTGTAGTTTAGATTGCTAGGGTATTGGTTGGGCACTGATGAATATCCCTAACACAATTGCTGAATAGTCAGATCAAGGTCAGGCCATAATATCACTGTGGATTGCACTGTGAGACTAGGTGTCGGCAGATGTTTCAATCACTATACAAATAATAGCAAGATATCCAAGTAATAATTGTGTTTTGCCATTTTGTGTATTGGACATCTTGTGTCAAAGTGGGTCCTCCTCAGAAGTGCAATGCTTCAAAACCACTCATGTATGACCATTATTATCTTAGGGATTCATCAGTACGTCAACAAGTCATTGCATCGAGGCTCTGCTAGAAATTCTAACTGACACCTCAGCAAACAAATATCTGCCCAGGCGGAATCGCTCCGTCAGAGTGGATGCACTCCATTTGAGTAGTTCGAGACATCCCGGTGGGGGCATACTCTGGACCCGGCATTAATACCGTGCATCGCGTTGCACATTGCCCTCCCATCACAGTGTCAGTGTGTCATCTCGGTCGGTCGGTCTTCTATTTTAAACAAACACTCTGGCGTTGTGGCGAAGTGTGACCATATATCTGAATGGGTTCATTGGGTACGCACTTGCATTGGGATCGCAATGCGATGGGTTTCGCTGCAAAAACATCTCCACGTGTTCCTGCTACCTGTGCGCGAATCGCAAGTCACTCTGAACTAAATGTACACTTCAATTCAAGTCGCCAAATCTATGTGTCTATTGACAATTCATCGTTTGTTCAGTCCATCATCTGTCTTACTAGTAGACGCTATCTCTTGAACAACGTACGTGCAGCCGACGATCTTTTCTACACTGACAACTTGCAAAGCATCTGCTGCTGGTGAATTTCTCACTTGTACAAATTTCGAGATGGGATCCAAGTTACCCGAGTTTGCAGGTATTGTAGTGAGCGCCAGGGCTCACCAGGACTCAACGAAAGCTCCATCCTCATTCAGAAGTTTGAGATTGAATCGTCGTTGCAGTTGCCACGGGAGACAACCATTCAGCACTCCATGATATCTCCCTGGGCATTGCCTTACCCACGACCAGTCGTTCCATCAGTCCCATCTGTGACAGCTCTGGTTTCCTGTGCATCGACAAATCTGAGATTTGCATTCTCCTTCTAAACCCTCAACCTGAACCTTAATACCATGGTAAATACAGAGCTCCATTCGGTGCAGTTGATCATCTGATATATATGTCTTCTTACGACTCTTATGCTTGATGAGCTCCTGCATCGCATTGTAAATTGTCATGCGGTGGATTGCATCTCACATATTGTTGAGTAATGCTCTGAAGTCTCTGATCATTGCATCTGCATGCTTTCCATCACGGCGGTTTTGGGGCCCTATGAATTTGGGCTTCGCATATGACTGGGAGCTCAGGAGGGAAGGCTGATGAGCACTAGAAGGGAGAACTTTGGAGGTGGCAGCGCAGTTCATTCGACTCTACGGGAGGGCTTGGGGATTGAGCTTTCTGATTTCAAACCAGAGAATGCGATGCTGAAAGGTCATTACTTGCAGCAGGAACTTGAGATTGTGATTGCAGATGTTCCAACCTCCCTTGAGGTTCATTTTATGTGCTTGGTCATGTCTCTCGGCACAATACTGTTGGAAGGCTCTGTATCGATGAATTTGTTTGGCCCAGTGCGACATCAAGTGAATCTTCGGATAGTTGAAGTCCGGATCTAACTCCTTGAATACATTTATTTCGTGGCTCACATAATCCCGCCTGATGTTCATTTTGTGCAGCTTCTTGAACTGCATCCAAGTTTAAGCATTTGTGTCCTCGTCTACGTTTCGCTTCTTCACGAGTTCTGTTCTCAGGGCATTGGCGTCTGCCTTCAACATTTTGCCCACTTGACCGATTAAGAAGACATCTCTGAAAGTGTGAAAACAATGCAAGGCATCTTCCATGTAGCTGAATGGTGCATCATCGTGAGATTTATATCGAGCATACATATGGAATTCTAACAATGCCCATATGCATTCAAATGTGGAATTGAATATGGCACACTGAGCGGAACTTCCTCCTTGTAGAGACTGGGTTACAACTCCAAGCAAGTACCAGCAGATTTTCTTCATCTCCTTCCAATTCCATTAAGAAATGTCCTTACATGACTTAGTTCGTGGTGTGAGGTCATGGTAAGCAGGCACGGATAACCATATTGCATTGTACATGTCGAGCCATTTGTGCGTCTTCTTTAGAAGCAAATAAAACTTTCGGTCAAAGTGAATTGTAAATTATATGTGATGTGACTTTATAAGCATTACTGCCCTACCAAAATTCACTCTCTGAACTGGCAACCCACCCAATGTCTATGCACCACTACCCACCTTTCTTCTTTACAGGTGATTGAATTCCACAAAACGATGCATTTCATTATTGAGACACCACAGTTACTTGCATTTTGAACATGCTTAGCAAAGTTTGGCTGGAGATTTGGTATTTCTGGCTGGGCTTTCCTGCTGGCAAAGCCACCATCCCAGCTACTTTCCCTTCTCAAGGTGTACTGAAAATTGCCCATGACTCCAGCTCTTCGCTGAGGGTAGAGATATGCCCTCTTTGATGTTTGACACAGTGGGTTTTAGCCCTGTTCACTATGAGAGCTGTGCAACGGGTAATGGTATCCCCCCTCTGAGCCTCAACTCTTGGGGACATTCCAGATGGAATTCATTGTGTGCAATGATATTGGGACTTCAGAGCATGTCCTTAGCACTAAGCTTGAAGGAAATTTTGGGGTGTTATGGGCAGAGTTGTCCATCTGGGCTGCACAGTGACATTTTCGAGTTTTTAGGGAGCTGATCTTGAGACAACCCTCCCAACAAAAACTGCCCTTTTTATCGGCACCCCATTCTTGTACAGTCCTTAATTTTTGCCAAAATGCTCTCAAGACATAAGAAAGTAAGTTTATAATGCTCCCAGGCCACACCCACAGAGTTGTGGTTGCATGGCTAAATATTTGCAGGTGGGAAGTGGGTTGCCATGCCCAAATGGGCCGGGAATGCCAAAGTTACGATCCAGGGGATAACGATCATATTGGCTGCTACTTATTCCATTCTGACATGAAACTAACTGTATAGTCCTCAGGGCTTCCCACATCTTTTCGTTATTATCTTCCTCTCCTATTCCACACCAGCAAATCATCAATATACAACCAACTCCGCCAGGTGAGAGCGGATCGAATTCCAGCTGATTGACAGGCGCTACTTCAATTACGGGAATGCTTGGCACACAGTAACACCGCAGATAGCAGTTTGTTCACCACGACCAGGCCAATACAGTCACCAAACATATGACGCAGGATGCACATTTAAAAATCATCTGTAAGACTGAAAGCAGTAAGAATAAGACGCAGCATGCAGTTGGAGGTGAGAATATCCATATCGAGGTATATGGCTGTCAATTGACCAGATACCGTTCAGCGGGTGTCCGTAGATAGCTATGTAACCAATTCATCGCTACCTGTAACGGGCAACCACCATGGTCAACAAAGTCATCAGTCCGGGCAGTCCGCGAAATGGAACATCATGATGGTGTCAGCTCTGGGATTTCGCGTATACGTTTCCGGATAAACATCCCCGTGAGTGGACAAAACAGGCTTTAATCACCTTAGAGGAGGCTGAGAAAGTGTATATGGTAGTGGTAATAACCGAATCTCATTGTTCGAAGCTGCAACTAATTTCTTGCAGGTTTTGAACATGTCTGCTACGATGGCAAGGCCAGGAGGTCCGAGAAGAGAAGAAGTGGGGTGTTGAGTTTCGTGGGCATAAAAAGGTGAAGGCTGCAATGGAATGACACCTGGCTATGCTTCCTCAAAACCACATCTCCGGCTGCGTTCTTTGCCAAAATGGCACTGCAAAGAATCTGCAGACATGCTGGAGAAGCAAAGAAACAGGTGCACCTATACCCAACCGAAGCAGACAGCCGACTCCAGAGCCGATGCCACCTCTGCCCGCCACACCACCTGCCCTAACCGGTACCAATTCCAGTGCACAACGATCCCAAATCATGAATTTGGTGGCCGGATATGCATATTCACATATCGGTCTTCACTGTGCTGAATTTTTCAACCTTGATGCATCTGCCCAGGATAGCCAGCACAGTACAGATTTTGATCCAGAAATGCTGACTGATGAAGGAACATCCACTGGTTAGTACACTATCTGTTGTGTTGTAATCCAGCGAACATCCATTTTGAAGACCAGAGCAGCCTATTGAGCGAACCTGCAAGTTATGACGAGCATTGATCGAAAGACACGCGATTTTAGAGATTATCATTATATATTTCTATGTACTGTTAAAGAACAACAAAGTAATCGAGAAGAACGTAAATGAAAACGCTACACAGGCTGGCAAACAATTTGACTGATGAACTACACCAAATGAAATGATTGCATATTGGGGATACACCCGTGGCAAAATGCACATCAACGAAGCATCAACAATTTTAGGTCATGTAAGTCCAGTAATTAACAATTGATTCGCTCGTAGTTATACAAAATCGAAGAATTGGCTGCCTTTACAGGTAACATTGTAATACCAAGCTCCCTACCTCATCTTGAAAATGAGCGTCAACAGAGCGTCAACGATTTTTGGTCATGTGTTCTGTGTAATTACACCACCGATAGGATGCAGTCAGTCATAAAGCAATTTTTGGCTACCTTTATTGGCAAAACAGAATGCAATACCCTCCCTGCCACATGTTGAAAATGAGCATCGACAGTGTGTCAACAATTTTGGGTTATATGTCCTGGGCAATCACACCACTGATAGGTTGCAGACAGTCATAAAGGAATTTTTGGCCGCCTTTAAAGGCAAAACAGATTGCAATACCCTCCATGCCCCATCATGAAAATAAGCGTCAACGGAGCGTCAACGATTGTTGGTCATGTATCATGGGTAATCTGGCAGGCGACAGATTTCAAATTGTCATAAATGGATTATTGGCCACCTTTATAGGCAAAGGTGAAAGTGAAACGCTCCCTGCCCCATCTTAAAAATGTGTGTCAACAGAGTGTCAACATGTGTTGGCCTTCCATCAATGTTAATTACAGCGCGATGTGGTCGTTATTGTCTATATACATTGTTTTAACTGTTTTTATACACTAAAAGGCTCAAGAATACTTAGTGGTAGCTCTGTAAATGAAATAAGTTGTTACTGTCCCAGAGGATGTGGCAGGAATATCCTGTACATATCTGCTGATAAAGGCTGCCATATCCTTGTTTATGAATGCTTGTAATCAAGTGCCACTCATATTACCGAAGATGCAGGACCAAAAATTGTTGACTCTCTGTTGACATTCATATTCAGGATGTGGTAGGGCGCGTGAGTATGCTGGTCTTGTTCATTAAGACGGCCAATAGGTCACAAATAAACGGTGACTTACCAATGTCAATAATTTACCATTAATGGTAGCATATTTGAATGTGACTGTGAATGTGAAACCCAAAATGCAGAACCGGAGATTGGAACCGACAGGTCTAGCCCAACCCAGCAAAACACACGGGTTGACAGGTACAGGTCCGGGTTTGGCCCACCCAGAGTCAGCAAGTCACATTTTTGGACGGGTTTGAAACTAAACCAACCCATTTTTGCCGTCCAAATCCAGACCGCTGGCAGGTTGCCTGGCCAGGTCACTAACACTAGTAATGCGGCCAGGTAAGTGCAACCTTATCTCAACTGCTCGTGAGGACCTAGATGCTCACCCATAACCTTTCTATACTGCTACACCTAAAATCACTCGAGGCCACGTGTGCAACTGTATCTCTTTTATTACCACCCTGATCTCTATGGAGTCAAAGGCAGGTGTACATGCCCTTACACATAGTTTGAAATTGATATGGCTACCAACATCAAGTAAGATTGCAGATACAGTGGAAGACGATGAGTTATGATAAACTCATAGATTGTAGTTGAGTGAGTCTGGAGATGCATTTGTTTCCAGAGATTATGCAAAATTGAAGGTTCGTAGTTGAAGGTAGTCTGTTGGAGCCTGTCGATTAGAAGAGAGAAGCAATAGAAGTGGAAGTAGTACATATATGTTAACTTCCAATCATGGATATCTGACAAGAGTTGACTTCACAATTGAGCTAATAGAGAGCTAACTACAATCGGAAAATGGTGAGCACTCAATAGCAAGAATGCTGGGTTGGCTGATGTCCAGCAGGAAATAGTCAATCAGATATTGATTCTGTACACACTGAATTTTGGTACTCAGTTTGATTCTACACTTGATTTGGTGTTTTGTTGGATCTGAGTGTTTAGTTGGTATGATTCTGTACTTGGATTGATTCTGTACTTGAGCTCATCCTATATTTGGGTTGTTTCTGTACTTGGTTGGGTTCATGAATTGGTTTCACTCCATACACAGTTTAACTCTGTACTCTGTATGATTCCTGACTCAGTTTTTGTCTGTAATGATTCTGTACTTGGTTTCGCTCTGTACTCTGTTTGATTCTGTTGATGGTTTGATTTAGGACACAGTGTGACACTGCACTTGATTTGATTCAGTATGCAACTGGATTAAATACTGGGTGTCACCCAGTTCTCAAGTTCGTTCAGGATTCAATTTGATTCATTACTTCCCTCCATCATGTACTTTGCGTAATGGGTGGCTGCGTTTGATTTGGTTTTTGGTTTGATTCTGTAGTTCGTATCTTTCTGCACTCATCTTGATTCTGCACTATATTTGAATGTGTACTCGGTTTGATGGGGTACTCTGTTTGACCTGGAAATCAGTCTGTTTCTGCAGTCAGTTTGATTCAACACTCAGTTTAATACTGTACATGATTTGATTTTTTACTAAGTTGGAATTGCTAATGAATGTGATTCTGAGATTGGTTTGTTTCTGACACAGGATTTACTCTATATCCAATTTATTGAACGTTCCCTTTATACTCTTGACAACCATATTAATCACCTTGACTATGCGTTTCTTTTTTTCCACTCATCCCGAATATCCTTCCAATTCCGTATAAGTTCATCTTCACCTACCGCGTCTTCAATACTCTCAAGGACACTAGTGACCGTGGAAATGTGATTAGCATTTTTCTTATCCCGTCGAAAGCGCATGAACTTCCACCGCTTCTGCTCATCCATCCTGCACTCAACGATTTCTTCATCCAGTGGTTGATTCAAATTTTTGAGATCTTCCCATTCCTCGTCAGTCACATACATCTCGCCGAATTTTTGATAATCTAAATCGCCGTGGTAGACGAAAAGATTAAAAGCTGGCCTTGCCTCGTAGTTCACAACCTCAGATGCGACATCAGAAGCTTCATCGTCATCGTCCGAGCACGGGTCCAGGTCCGCACGCGAAATAGTGGGGAATGCGAGCTTGAGTCGGAAATCGACACTGTTTTCTTCTGACGGCTTCCATTTCAGGATGTTTTGATCGGTGCCAAACATGTAGGGTGAGGTGCGGCAGGTGAAAATCAGACCGTCATTGCCATGAGGTAATTTGGGAAGTATGTCACGGAAGATCATTTCAATGGCATAGGAGAACTCCATTCGTTTAAACTCAAGCCTAAGCACTAAAAACATTAGTCAGGCCAATCGGGTAAGAGGATATGCAGGGGAAGTGCTGACTGGAATGGGAAGAATTGAACTTCGTGTGGATACACCTTGCAAAGATTTCTATAGGGATTATAGACGTATTCCCTGAAGTACTGGTTGGATTAGCATATCCACCCCGCATCTGCAAAATGTCAGTTGCACGGTGATGGTAAAACGTACAGCCAGCCGCCAGTCCAGTGTGCGCTCCATCACCGATTTGCTATCCATTATCAAACAGTCAAATACCAAGTACTTGAGCACCCGTTTTCCCGGGGCAATCGTATCCAATACCAACTCTCCATCGATGATAGTATCGGTATGAAAAGCTTGAAAGGAGTCATCGTTGGGAACGGGAAAATGCAGCTCCGGAACATAGTAGTATTCATTTTTACGATCGATTAAGTAGTGGATTTCACGGTCACCGTCGCGGCTGAAGTACATGAGGCATCTTATGCCATCACTCTTCTCACAGAGGTAGTAGCTATGATGCACCTTAATTAGCTACTGATTGATCTTGTTCTTGCAGAGAAACGTACTCCGCCCGTTTCAGCTCCTCGATGTGTCGTCGGCAGAATGAGACAGGTTGTGCGCCTGAAGCACCAGACCATCAGTGTCAGTATTCTCGCAGCGCTGAAACACCCACATCCACACCCACACCCGCGCGCACACACTTAGTACAATCGGCTCGGTTTGGTAGATGGTGGTGACAACTATATTTCGTCCCACTAACCGGGAAAGTTCAATTGATTTCTCCCAAGAAGTTGTGCTACCTCTCTCCGCAAAACTTTTGCTAGCTCCCCCTCAGCTTTGAAGCCTGGCATCTCCGGCACTGAATTTGGGTGGGTGGGCTTTGTCGGTTGAATTTGTGACATGTTGTAATATGAGTAGTGTGCAGTAATGTATCTCGTGAGAATATCGACCGCGGTATATGTAAAGGTGATTCAGATTGTTCTGCGAATTAATGAGGGAGTGAATGGGAGAATGGGTAAGTGGGTCAATTAGTGAGTGAGCAAGTCAGAAAGTGGAGTTTGAGATGTGGTCAAAACATATTGAGAGTAAACATTTTGGAACATCTAGTAGAAATCATGTAACTAACTTCGAGCTAGCGACAAATTTTTACTAAAATTGGCCTGTTTGATTTCTAGTCCAAAGCTTTTCAAGTCCAGTGAAGGTTATATTATTAAGTTTGTTAACCAACATTGTTGCATTACACCTTATTATGTTTAATACAGTAGACATTATGCTGGCTATCTCTCCCCAATTCATAATTGGTATTCCTTATCCATATTGTCTCTATTATCCATTTGCTCTCTTTTGATTCTACTTCTTATATTGTATAATCTTCCACACCCTTCTAAATCTAGACCTGCAATAGTCCTTGCCATAAAATAATTGAAACAACAGTATATAGTCATTTTGATGAATTCACTAGCTAGGTTAGACTTTGCAGATGTAATATAAGGCAAGATTGGAATAGTAGTTATTCTCAACAATTTAATAATACACTTTGAGTGGAAGTTATCTGCATCAAAAAAGATATCATTTTGCAATCACTATTAGGATAATTATGTGAATATTAAATAGTTTACTGATAAATCATAATATACAAATATCACTCAGTACTATACTTAATTTGAAAACTGACAAACAGCTACCAGTAGTACAGAATAACATTTCTGTCATTTGATATACTATATATTCAAGTTGTTAAAATATTACTATTTACATATACTCTTCAAGAAACAATTTGTTATAATACTAATATCACCAATATTTGAATTGCAAAAGCTGTAATTCAGTAAGTTATTTCAATTTCCAAATGACATTCTTTGAAAATATAGCTGACAGATTTCAATTTTCAAATTGTGCAATCAGTACCATACTAGCATGGATAGAAACTTTGAATGTAGATATGCAGGTATATACAATTAACTATTAACCTGCTATTGACTCACACACAATACTATCACAATATTAGTCACACTATTGTTCAATGACAATGTACCTATTGACTGACAATAAAAGTGTCGTTGAATTCAATGTGTATCCAACGATAAGAATCTACTAAACAATGGCTGTTTGATTAAATGTACTTCATATTGAAAGGTATTTCAAATTGGTTTATTGTCAGAGAATAATTATATTGATATAATTAGTATAGATTTGTTTGACATTAAACAATTTCATTACATATCAAGTACCACATTCATTCCAATATCTTAAAAACTTTCAAATTAATTTGATGGAGTTTAGAGTCTGATATTGTCATTGACTGGAAGTAAACTTTTATAGATCTGTATAATAGTCATATTTGATATATGAATCCATTGCTGTGGATAACAATTATAAATTTGAATGGATAATCCAAGAAAGCTGTTAAACATTACAGAAGAATATCGAAGTTGAATATTCAGTCTGTAAAAATAGCAGAGAACTAGTCACCATACTGAATGATTTTAATACTATTAACCAAAAAGTTTGTTATTATTTATTCATATCACATAACATGCTCTGAAACTCCACAGTATGCTTTACCAATACTAAATATTGGCAGTATATGAAATAATATATAACAACTACAGTTTTGATATTAGACTATAATTGACTCAATATACAATAGCAAATATATATGTAATAAGAAGGAAAAGTTGAGAAATACATCGATTGTAATATATCAGCAAAAGTGCAAATCAACAATAACCTGCAAAATATGCAGCTTAGGGTAAGCTTTCCATAGACTTATGCAGAATGTACCATCTATCATTGGTTATAGTCGACCCATAGAACTGTTCTTATCGGCCTAGGAAACTATCTGCAGGTATTGGTCAATAATATATCTATTTCTATCTTTACAGTCTGTAGTTTTCACCGTTATACCAGTACTGTCAACACTATCACCACAAGGACACATGCGAGCCCACAGATACTTGAGAGTCTGCTAGAAAGTCTACTTCGATGCTTACAATTTATCAATCAGAATAGCCTACTCAAGAGAGCTGTGCTGTGAAAGCCAACCATTGGATAGTGCATTAGCAAAAAGTGAAATTGGTTTCCCAAAATGGATCCCATGCACTGAACCTTCTCCACATTCTCCACAAATGATCTGAGCAACTTATTTGGAATCTTCCACCATGCTTCGAAGCATTTACTGATGTGATCATGTCGTCATGTCATCTCAGACACGTGTTTAGTTATTTAAGCTAATTTATTGCACTTGTTTCATTCACATTTGTCATCTAGATTTTGGTCCTTTCAACAGTTTTTTGAACTGTACCATTCATTACAAGAATATTCTTAACTATTTAATCCCTTGAGACATTGATTATACACAAGCTTGCACAACTCCCATTACAAAAATCAAGACGCCCAGAGTAAACCCTTGTAAGATTGCTATATATTGCTGCAATGATTACTTCAAACATCGAGTCAAATAATCTACATGTGATATAAGTTGAATTCAGCCAAGTCAATCTTGTTGCTCATGTACCACCGCAAGATGTCTTGCTGTGGCATCAGCGGAAGAAGGTGTAAGCTTATGGGGGCGATATAACTGGTTCTGACGCTGAAAAGTGGCTTACCACGGTAGCTTCCATGGTACAAGGGTTGCATCGGACGTTGATGCCTCTCCGCCACAATCACCATTCCAGCAGTGTGACGTATTAGCCCTGTTGCAAACCTCTGAACCAAGACAAAAAGCCCTTTAATAGTATGCTCACCATTCACGACGATGAGAAGACATTTCGATGGTGTGGGAATGTATCCTGCAGTCGACTCAAAGTTGCCATCCGGACTCGTCCCGCTCCAAAGAAGCAATACATCATTTCTGGGTGTCATATGCGTTCTCCACCTTGTGAACCCAATGCAACGAACCATCTGAATGTCTTGCTTGTGGCATTGACAAGACCTCACTGGAATAGCTACAGCATTGTACCGAATGTATTCTTTATCAATGAGCTGACCGAAATACTGATCTTGATTGCCATAACCGGTGAAGTCGGCAAATGTCTGGAAACACCAAGCAATCTGATTCTGTAGCTCCCTGTATGGCATTGCACACCACTCGGCCAACTCATCAAGCATTTTGATTTCTGGTTGGGGGTTTTTCATGATTTGCTTAATAGGCGCCTTGGTTAGAGGCATATCATTGTCGCAACATTGTTTTGCAGCATTTGCATTCAGCTCTTGATACTAAAACACCTCCTTTCGGGCATTCTTTTGCAACATCTTGAAGGCATCCTCATGCTGATTCAATTGTTGATATGCTTGTTTAAGATTCGTCATTGCCTTTTCTGGAGATTCAGAGCTTTCATTTAAGAGGTTTTCTAGATGGCAGATATGGTCAGACAAGTGGTGCAGAAGATGCATCTTCACAAAGTTGAAATCCAATTTGTCCACAAGATGTTGTGCATTATTTGACTCGATCTGCGTTTAATCTTCATCAATACAGCAACACTTTGCAGCGGCAGCAAGATTGTTCCAAGTGGGGTCACTCTCCTCTATCTCCTGTTTGTCCAAAGAGAGCTGCTTTTTCAAGACTTCCAAGATATTCTTGGTATATTCACTGGCACGGAATGGACTGAAAATGACCTCCTTATGATAATACCCCTCCAGATAATTCTCCATGTACTCGATCGTGGCCACAGTATGATACTGGTACTGTGCCACAAGGTGAACACACACACAGCGCTTGATGCACCACAGGACAGCTGTGAAGGGAATACTTTGGCTTGGTGAAGGATTTAAACAAGTAGCTGTGAATACTGGAACCATCATGCACCCGAGTGCTTTCATCACTTCACCACTCCATTGCGCCGCCTGGCTAGATGGCTTTATGAATTGAGCCAAGCCAGGATATGGAGGCATCATCGCCCAGGGCTGGTTGGATTTGTCGATCCTGGAAGGTAGTTTGAGAACAGAGGTTACCCAGTCTATCAAATACTTAAGTATATGGAGATAGATGGTATGACGAATGTCGGGTATAATAATAGTCATCACGGAGATGCATTTTATATTCCACAAGACCCCTTCTGAGGTTTCAACCCCTTGATGTTCCAGGTGTTATGTTGCTTCCTATCTGTCTGTCTCATCACCCTGAGCTGCGAGTATCATCTTTTGGAAGTATAGTAGATAGTCTCTCAATTGCGACAATGCAGAATTCCGTTCAGCAAATGTCGATTTTGGTGCTTCGCACACATGGCAATGGGGCTGCTTGACAGAGTGTAAGTGAATGTCTTTGAAGTAGTCAGCCGTCCATATACAGATGACAGAATAACATTGCTGCATCCGACTGTCTGCACAAAACTTAAGCATTCCAGAGTTGAAAAGCCTGTCGAGAGGACAAATAATAAGCTTGAAGACATTTCATAAAACCTCTCAATTGCGGATGTGTTGTTTCTTCACGGCAGTTGTTGTTCGATGTCCTTTGGTGTGATATTTTGGAAGACTGGGAAGAAGGGCAGCAAAGATGGTTGAAAGAGTTGAAGGCTGTGATCTCATCGTCCAGTAGATGTTTCCAAAAGTCAAATATACTGGCCAATTCTTCCTGTCGTTGGAATAGTTTGGGAGATGAGTCTGGTCGGAAGTGTCTAATATCGGGACAATTGTACCTCCAAGCGGCCGCCATAGCTATTGAAGCGGTGAAAATAAATGTAGGTATGATGAGATTCCACTTATGTACCTGTTCATTCAACTACTAGTCGCTTGAGATCCCATCTGAGTAGATCCGTTCCTCAGCATCAGCGAATTCCTTTGCTGCAGCATACAACATATGATTCCTGAACATAGGCTGTTGCATGAGAAACACAATGCATCCAACAGAATTGAGCAAAAGGAAACATGTGTAATCATCAGTACGAAGGTTTTATGGAGTGGCCCAATGATTGTACGACACTTTGCCGGATTCTGAAGTGTCAATGCCCATTACATCTGACAATTCATACAACATTGTGAATAAAGTGTGGGACGAAGTAAAATTGGAGATGGTTGGTATCGAAAGGTGTTCTGAAAAGCTCGTTGAAAGCAACTGTTCTCGACCTGTGCTTGACGCACCAGTGCGGCAAATGATACTCCTCCTTGTAAGAACAAGGTGACCATTGATCAAGTTCATTTTTGAAGTATTGTGATACTTGTTACTAATAGGGTTTTGGGCTACACGTTTGTGCAAGTGTGGAGTACCATAAATATGGGTCCGAACTGGAGGTTGCTCAAGAATGATAGATGCAGTGTCACTGGTGGCAACAGGATTGCTGGAATTATTATCGGAAGGGTCAAGGAAAGGGTCGCGATGCGGTTCATAAACGAATGGAAGTAAATATACCACCTTGTTTGATCGCAAAAGCATCATCTGGCAGTAGTTTTAGCAATTGGTCCAGGTAAGCAGCCAGCGGTCTGTGTTGGAATGGCAAAAATGGTTCGTTTCGGTTCCAGAACCATCCAAAAACACAACCCGCTGCGTCTTGGCGGGTGAAATCCAGACCAGTACCCGTCAACCGGTGGGTTTTAACGGGTTTGGCTAGACCCATCGGTTCCAATCTCTAGTTCTGTGTTTCTGGTTTTTGTATTTATGGTCCCATTCAGATATGCTACTGCAACTGGCAAAATATTGACTTTCGTATGACATTTTCAATTTCGGATGAATTGGCTGCCTTTATAACCAAAAACAATAGACACGCTCCCAGCCCCATCCTGAACATGATAGTCAACAGCGTGTCAATGATTTTTGCTTTTACATCATGGGTACACTAGGTGGTGATTGGATGCAGACGATCATGAATGACGTATTGGCCATATTTCAATGCAGAAGGGAAAGCGACACGCTCCCTGCTCCATTCTGAAAATGAGTGTCAACGTAGTGTCACAGATGTTTAGTCGTGTAAGTGAGGAAATTGAAAAGTGATTTGTTCTTTGTTATGCATAAGTGTTGTATTGGCCGCCTTCAATGGGGAAAGAGAAAGCAACACGCTTCCTGCCCGATCTTGAAAATGAGCGTCAACGTAGCGTCAATGATTTTTGGCTTTGTATGATGGTTAATCAAAGCGCGAGATGGCCACTAATGTCTATATATAGAGTTTTGACCGGTTTTGTAGGCTAAAACATTCAGGATCACTGAGTTGCAGTATTGAAAACGAAATAAGTTGTGATTGTCTGGGAGGCTGTCGCGGGACCATCTCTTGCTTATCAGTCTATACTGGCTGCCAAAACCTTGTTTATAGATGTCTGCAATCATTTACCATCAAGATTAGCCAAGATTCAAGACCAAATATCATTGTCGCTGTGTTGACACTCATTGGCAAGATGGGGCAGGGAGAGTGTAGCATTCTCTTTTGCCTAAAGGGGGCCAATAAGATAATTATAGATAACAATGACTAATTCACATTTTAAAAACCAGACTTACAGGACGAAAACTCGTTGACGATCATTCGATGCTCATTTGCCACAGGCGTATCCGCATTATGCAACCATTCACTTTGGCATAAAACATCAATAACTGTGTTTTGGCAGTCGTTCTATCCTCCTCATGTACGTTTTTCTTTACCACTACATTGTTCTTTCATTGTGCATATAAATATATCCTTTAAAATATACTTTGAAGTGTCCGCTAATTGTAGATAATGATAATACTCAAAAATCCTGTTCCTTTTAATCAATTCACATCTTCACTGCCTAATTTGCTCAAAAGGCTGCACTCGTCTTCAAAATCAATGTCAGCCGCATTTCCACACTGCAGATAGGGTACTCAGCAAATCTGGAATAAAACGTTTATCGTGCTTGCTATCCTTGGCATATGCATCATGATTAACAAATTGAATGTTGGGATGTGGAGAATGTATATACACACACATGGATGGCATACCTTCTATTTCATAACTTCCATGTCCGTCAGTGTCACCAGGTGGCGCAGGTGGCGTTCCGGGAGGAGGTGCCGCCGGTTCTGGTGGAGGTTCGCTGGTTTCTTTGCACCTGCAGCGTATCTGCTGTTTCTTTGCTATGCCATTTTGGCATGGAAGGCAGCCGGCCGTTTGATTTTAATAAACCATTGCTGGGTGTCTCTTTATCGCAGCGTTCACATTTTTATGCCCAGGATACTGAACACCTCGTTTCTTCTCTTCTCGGACTTCGGCGTGATGTTTCTTAATTATCTGTTGCATTTCCTCTATTGCCCTGCGCGAAAACCCTCCTTTGGCCATTTTGGCCATATTCAAGGCAAGGTGCATGTCGGACTGTTTTAGCTGTACCTGACCTTCTTGCCACGCCATAGTAGCAAACATGTTGAAAACCTACAAGAAATTAGTTGATGCTTCTACAAGGAAGATTTGGCTATTACCTCAACCATGTACGACTCCGTAGCCTCCTTCAATTTCTTTAAAGCCTGTTCTGTTTACTCCCGGAGACCATTATGACAACATTCGTCTGCGAAAATCACAGAGCTGACAACATCACGATGTTCGATTTCGTGGACTGTGCGGACAAAACGCTTCGATGACCATGGAGATTTGCCATTGCAGGCAGCCATCCATTGGTCACGGAGCTCTCTATCTACCCTAGCTGTCTATTATGACTTTAGTGGACTGCCTTTGAAGCGATATGGAGTTCCTCACATCCGATCGCATGCTGCTGCTTATTCTTGCTGCATAAGGTTTCACATAGTTTTTTAGAATGTGCGTCCTGGGCGATAATTTCGGGGGCTGTACTTGTAGCGTCGTGGTGGACTAACTGGTGTCTGCGTTGCTGCGGTATCTCATCCGGGGGCGCATTCGATGAAGCGCCCGTCGTTAAGCTCGATTCGGATTCAATCACACCGGGCTGAGGTGTTTGTGGAGCCTTAACTTGCTGTTGTGGAAAAGGTGAGGAAGATGATAACAAAAAGTGGAAAGTCCTGAGGAATATATAGTAAGCTACAAGTCACAATGGAATGAATGACAGTCAACTTGCACAATCTACTCACGTTTCATCTTCCTACGTATAGCCGCAAGTTGCAGGTGATTCCTATGGTCCCGCGATTTGCAGAAGTTGCTTCGATGCTGTTTGTTTGTTTGTTTGCAGGGATACATTGAAGTCAGTGACAGCTGATATCTTATGTTTCATAGATATAAAAAGGACATTCTGAGGCTTGAAGGCAGAAAGGTTCCGAGTGTTGGGAGCATTGCGCAGCTTACAATCTAAAAAGAAGCGTTCGGCAGAGAAAAGACAGGAAACGCACATTTTAAGCAATGAAGCAAAAGAGAAATGGATCGATGATTATGTGGAGAGAGAAACCACTGTGGCAAGAAAGCGAGTTCAAGACCCCGAGACAGCCAGTATGCAAGAGCTGTAAGATATGACTACTGCTGAAAGCATGGAGGTGACAACCAGAAAGCCTGGAAGAACATTGGAAGAGATGTTGAATGGTATCGGAGACGGTATGAGTGATCTTGCACGTTCCGATGATGAGCAGGATGTGGAAGACCAGAAAGATAATGAAGAAGAAACAGAGCTCAGCAAGCTGAGTGATGAAGATGAGTCTGGCTGGGTGATGGGCACAATGTCGAAAACATTACAGCACCGCAAGGAGAGTTTTCGGCAGAAGCAGATAAGGCTTGTTGAATTGACGCAACCTGGGTGAGGAACGCAGAGAACTACTTCCGTGAGAGAGATATGATGTATGGGACTGCTGAATTGAAGGGTCTGGCGGTTGTCAAGCATAAAATAGACACGACTGCAGCCACACCATCCCTGACAACATTTGAAGAGCATATGTAGACTTTTGGAATCATCCGCAGACAATTGCAAATGCCAGCAGTCACTTCTCGACCAGGAAGTAGTCAAATGTGGCTGGGTTCGGAGCAATCCCAGTTACTCAAATTCATACCGGATTTTTTGTCTGATGTAGTGCCCATTTCGACACCGATTCAGGATGCGAAGCCTGTTCAACCTGTAAGCTTTTACCCTTGCATAGAGCATCTGTAGGTAATTGCCATATTGAAATCGGATCCGGACAAAGACATGGTGACGGCTCACGCATCTCCCGAGATATAGATAGTCGAAAAGTTAATTTTGACGACCTATCGCTTGTCAAAGCAAATTGTGTACCTACTTTGCTACATGTCAGTTTTTGTAGGATTTCAGTGACCAAATTGTGTGACGGGATATTTCATCAGTGTGTGTGCAAGGGTCGTATGGGCCGTTCCAAAGTTCTTGACTCCAAATCTGATTGACAGATGGCCCGCAAACTTGATATTGACTTGCTTGTTACGCTTACATTAGAAAGCAAAACCTAAAATAGAGATGAAATATACTAATAAAATTTAAGTCAGTGATATCATAGAAGTCATAGAACGAGCGGTCAGTGCGCAGTTTGAACCCGGATCAATGGCAGGTGTCATGCTGCATAAGTCCATGCAGCTAACTGCAGAACTCTGCACTCACATCTGCTGCACATGGTCGAGAATTTGAAAATTACTTATGGTACGTCATGGAAATTGATGAAAACGAGCTGGAAAAAGATAGGTCAGGAAATTGGACTCTATACATCTCAAAGTTGTAGATGAATCTGAATGCCATAACATACCGGCTGAAAGCGCCAAAATGCGACGGAGCTATGTTATTTATCGGACTGATGATGTGAGTAGTGGTGGCTTAGAAAATGAGATGCCTCGATACTTTTGGATGGAAATGATTATACTTTGAAAAGGTATATTGGCTGTCAAAAATGATGGTATGAATTTCAAGCAAAATGATTGTGCACCCAATGACTGTTACTATGTCTCTAAGGTGAGCATCAACGGAGCTTGAACGATTTTAGTTTCATCATTTCTGCAATCAAAGGGTTGTATAGTCACATTGATTCGAAGAGGAGTTATTGGCCGGCTTTAGACGTTAAAAGGCAAGCGACATGCTTGTTGTCCCATCCTAGAAATGAGCGTCAACAGAGCATCACGGATTTCTGGTCTTGCATCTTGGACAATCACTGGGCTGCGCGACAGCATTAAGCAATAATCACAGTATTGGCCACCTTTAGGGGTGCAAATGCCATCAACGATATTGCTACCACCTTCTAAAAATGAGCGTCAGTGGAGCGTCAATGATTTTTGGTCTTGCATCTTGGATAATCCAAGGGCTGTGCAATGGCATACTCCCATAATCATAATATTGGCCGCCTTTATGGGGAAAAATACTAGTGATGGTATCGCTACTACCTCCTAAAAATGAGTGTCAACAGAGAGTCAACGATTTTTGGGCTTGCATCTTGGATAATCAGAAAGCAATGCAATGGGGTTGACCCGTAATCGTACATTTGGCTGCCTTTATGGATAGCAATGCTAGTGTTGACATTGCAACTGCCTCGTCTTTGTATGTCCTTGTATTCAACTTCAGAAATCTGCATGCGATGTCTCACAGGTCTGACATTTTTCTGGCTTCTAGCTCTAAAGTCAATATTTAGAAACCAGCGTTCTACCTGAGTATAACTTATCATTTGACAATTAGTCAAGTCGAATTACCCAGAGTTCAATTCTCTACCGCGATGTCAGATACAAAATCTTTAAATACCTCGTTGCTAAAGGTTATGATATCTTCTAAAAATAAACAGGTCTTCATTCACGATTTGAGCGACCTTCCATACCATATCATCTTCCATGCTTGGTGGGCTTCAATGAATGTAGGCTCGAAGCGGCCTATTGCTTGGAACAATTCTAGACATGCTCCTTCATGGCAATTCTATTTACACTGCGGAATTGAGGAGACCAGCAGCCCTGGCATCATAAGTATTGTTTGTCATCAAGTTCTTCGCCATCCGTCAGAACATGGGACCAACTCAATGGGCAAACACCTGCAGGAAAAAGTGAAAATCGTAAAGTTAAATGAATTAACAGTGTCAGAAGTAACCCAATTGATTAGAGCAATGGTCAATGAAACAGGTTTGGTCATACTGAAGAGGCAAGGAAGTCGAGGTATTTCAATTGTAAGTTAACAAAGGAAATTCAAATTTTGTATTTAGGTTTTGAGTATACTTATTAAATTGACAGACCAAACGCTCCAAACTGGCAGCAAAGGACTTTCAAACTGCCGAATTTCAACAAGACACCTGGAATCCCTACCTCATGTTACGATTTGTTTCGGCTCATTTTCCAGGGAACGCAATATCAAACCTGGAGCTACGACGTTCATACAATGCATTATGAAGTGAGTTGGTGCTACCGCCAGCCAGCACTCTGAGCAATATTTGGCGGAGGGAATACACACTGACAGTGGATGCAATTCGGAAGCAATTGCCGTCAAGAAACAAAGTTAGTTTAGCATTAGATGGATGGCCATCGACGAACAAAGTACCAAAAATGTCAGTTATTGCCTATTATATGGAACCAAATTGGGCGTTGTAGGGTCTGCAACTCGCATTCCATGAGGTTGATAGCACATTCGTTTCCTATTTCGAACGCTCAGTAAGGGTTAATGGTTAAGGGTCAACATATGGGAGCACGGCTAGCCAGACATTTAAAGGAAGTTGTTGATCGTTTTGAGCCGACTGACGGCCATTTAGTTGGAATTGCAACCAATAACGCTTCCTCAAATTTCTTGATGACTCGCGAATTTCAAACTACCCTTCCAGCTTCCGCAATTGAGTGGCCCACATTGAGAAAGAACATACCATGCATGGCGCATGTCATTCAGCTTGCTTTGGGTGAATTCATAAGCAGTCTGGGTGTAAAAGGCCGCACCAAGTCTTGGGAAGCCCATGAGTACAATCAGCGATTTGGAAAGAATAAAAGCACAGATATTGGGAGGAGTCAAAGACTTTGAAAAGAGGGTAATGCTAGAATCAATAAGATGTCGGCTATGAGACCAGGTTTAGCAAAGATAATTGAGAAAGTACATATTTCAACATATTTTGAAAGTGCTGAAACTGACTTTCATATAGCAGAGAATGCTTGCTGTATTGATTACACTGACACCTAGTCGTCGAAACCGGTTCATTGACTGTCAAAAAGCCAAAGTCCAGATCGGAGTACTACCCATTATCGATGTGAAAACACATTGGAAGACAACACTGGAGTTGCTCGAGCGCTCCTACCGATTACGTGAACTCACACGCCAGTGTGTTCAAATCCCAAAATACAGCTATTAGCAATCACTCTTCACAACACAGGATGAATGGACTATTGTCAAGTATGTCATGGAGGTTTTACAGCCATTCCGTTAGTGGATCCTGTGGATGTCGAAATGGCATACCGTTACTCTGCATCATGTCATCACTGTCTGCAATGACATGTTTGATCACACGGATGGCATGATGCGAGCTTTGGCCGAGACAAAGAGACAATGGAAGGATGACTGCTCTTTGCCGTGAAGTTTGCGCAGCAGAATCTGTCCAAATATTATACTAATGTAACTCCAACGACTTGTCTGCTTCCTATTTCGACACATATCCTGGATTCTTTCCGGTAGTTGTGATTATTCCCAAAGTGGAACAAGGGAATCGATATTGATCCTGAAGACGAGACAGCGTATACTACACAATATCATGAGGTCTTTCCGAAGTATGTGAAGAACGAAGACTGCGCCCAACATCGACGTATGCCGGTCACTAAACCCAGAAGCATACCGAACAACAATATTGTCTCCTCAGCAATGGCTTCTAGATCTGGTCAATCATCATGTGATCCATATGATTTTTCTACCGATAATAAAAAATACACAATGCCTAACACTGTGGCCAAAACGACACCCGGACGAAGCGATCGTACCGCACGCTTATTGACAGCCGCAAGGCTCTGTTTGAATTCACCTGCTGAATTACCACAGAACTGGGGGGCAAAGTAGTCCGAATCCTAATAATTACCACTCGGACCCAATAGAGGCATCTCTCCAATGTAGCATGTGACATATTCTTGATCATACCTCACGGTGTCGTAGTGGAGGACAGTTTTTCCCTTGCGCAAGATGTGATCGGGTGGAGGCAGTCAAAAACCACAGGCGAGACCCTTCGCGAAAAGGTCGTAGTAAAGCAGTTCGCTTGAGCCAATAACACATCACTGGCTGGCGACAACCTAGTATTGGATTCAACCAGTGCTGATGATGACATGGAGATGAATAAAGAGGTGGAGCAAAAGAAGTTGCACCAAATGGCCAAGGTCCATGACCTTTTGGAGATGTGCCAGACCAGCCAAAACCTACGAGCTACACAGAAGGAATCTTGCGCTCAAAATATACAAATGACAGCTGTAGGATACATTTCAGATACTGAAGAGATGGTCAAAGCATCCTGGTCACTCTTTCAACACGATGGTGCGGCTGCATTTAAATTGTCGGAAAAATCACCTGTGCCACCAGCTTTGTCTGCAAAGGACCTCCCTGGAGGACGAACTCAAGTATTGAACATGCGCCATTTGAAACGAATTGGCCGCCATCCTGACAAAAGTGATGAGGATAGCTCAGCAGAAAGCATTTCAGACACTGAAAATTGGCTTAACTGGAATGGGGACTTGGATAATCCAAACAACAGTGAAGACAACTGGGAGGCAGACAATGAATCAGATATGGAAGTGGACTACGGCAATGAGAATTCAGAAACCCCGGAGTAGCGGAATGTCAGTGCCGCACTAAATGTTTCTGGATTGATTTGGCCTATACGACGGTCAAAGAACAAGGTTGACACGCCATTGATGACAGTCAATATAATGGAAACGAGAAGGAATAAGAGGATCAAACTAAAGTAGGACAGAATGCGTCAATGTATTATCACCAAGTTCATTATGTAGTTTGACCGAGAATTGCTTTTAGAGAAATATTATGGGAGAATATTGAGCAGTCGTGTGAGAAAATTGGTTAATAAACAAAGGTAGAGCAGGCAATATGCATTATATGGCAAGATGTCTAAATTTTGACCGGATGAGAGCAACCAGTGCTAGATTATTACTGGGCTCGGCTTCGCCATACAGCCAAGTCCTGATCAGGCTGATTGGTAACCACTAAGTTCAAACAATCATGGATGCAATTATTAATGGCAGCAGATCTTGACTAGACAGTACATTAAAATGAGCATCAACAGAGCGTCAAAAATTTTTAGTCTTGTAAGTATGGTAATTGAATGGTGAGGTGATCAGTGCTATCCATAACTAACATACTGGCAGCCTCTCTTGGCAAAAGAGTGAACCGCACGGTCACTGCATTCGGAAAATGAGCGTCAATGGAGCGTCAATAATTTTGGCTGTGCATCTTGGGTAGCCAAAGTGGAGATCGGTTGCAACCATTCACAAACGAGGTATTGGCTGCCTTTCAAGTCAAAAATAATAGCCTCGTGCTCCCTGCGCCATCTTGAAAACAAGCGTCATCCAAGTGTCAACGATTTTTAGTCTTGTAAGTACTGTAATTGAAAAGTAACCTGGTCGCTGCTCCCCATAACCAACATAATGCCAGCCTTCCTTGCCAAAACAATGAACAACATGGCCACTGCACCATTTTGAAAATGAGTGTCAACGATCTTTGGCTGTACATCTTGTGTAACATATGTGGCGATTGGTTTGAGCCATTCATAAACGAGGTATTGGCAGCCTTCCGAGCTTATAATAATGACGACAGTCTTCCTGTCCCATCCTGAAAATCAGCGTCAATGGAGTGTCAACAATTTTTGGTGTTAGATCTTCGTAATCTAAAAGGCGATTGCTTGCGAACATTCAAAAATGAGATATTGGCCACCTTTAAAGTGAAAACCAAAGTTCAGACGCTCCCTGCCGCATCCTGAAAATGAGCGTCAACGGAGCATCATTGATATTTCGTCTTGTATCTGGGGTCCTCTAATGGGCGATTGGTTTGTAAACATGCATAAATGAGATATTGACCGCCTTATGGGGAATCCACAATCGCAGCATGCTCGCTGCCCCATCCTGAGAATGAGCACCAATGGAGTGTCAATGATTATTGGTCTTGCATCTTGGCTAATCTACTTGTCACAATGTGGTAATAATCCATACACATTGTCATGGTAGCCTGTTTATTTGAAACTGCGCATGACACATACATTACCCCATCATGAAGGTGAGCATCAAAGGAGCGTCAACAATATTTGGTCTTGTATATTGGGTAATCAAGGCTTTACGCGGATGAACGAGCTCAGAACAAAACTATTGACTGCGTTTATAGCCAAAAATTCAACGTATAACAAGAAAAACTCTGTTTCCAAAATAATCAATGTCGCAAATTGCAAAACATGCAAAAATAGATTATTGGCTGTCAAAAACCTAATTTTAATAATATGCAATTATCCAACTGCAAAAACAAGAACATTATAAAAATCTACAGATGGACCCGCTGGGAAACCTGCTGACAACCTGCTCAATTCAGACAGGTTGGGAGATTTCCATTGAACTGTGCCCAAATTGACAGTTCCAGTGTATGGACAACCCAGACCGTCAATTTGGCAACAGTTTGGTTCCGAGGCGGACCCAGATCCAAAGTGACGGTCTGGAACTGTTGCCAATACTAGCTATACCCAGTGTAGCTATATGCAGCAGGATTCAGCTTGAATTGAAGGTTGAAGTTGGGTGTCACTCATTCCATTTTGACTTGTAGCTAACTATATAATCTTTCGGACTTCCCATCTCTTTTTGTGATCATGTTCCTCACCATTCAACAACAGCATGTCATGGCTCCAGAAACACTTCAACCAGGTGGGATTGGAGCCGAATCGAGCCGAACGACAGGCACTTCAACCTTTTCGCCACCCGGTGAGACGCAGCAGCAACGCAGACACTAGTCAGTTCACCACAATGCTGCAATTGTAGCCACTGACAACATGACCTAGGATACTAATTTAAAAATGGTACATAAAACTGGAAGCAGCAAGAATAAGATGCAGCATGTGATCAGATGTGAGTCAATTCATATCACTGTCGATGACAGTCAACTAACAATATAACTCACTGCTGGGGTACGTACAGAGCTACGCGATCAATTTACCATAGCCCGTGATGGGAAACCCCCACAGTCGAGCAAGGCATTTATCCGCACTGTCCACGAAATTGAACATTAGTATGTTGTTAGTTCTGGGATTTTCGCAGACGTATTTCATTATAAACGTACCCAGGAATGGATGAAGCAGGCTTTGAAGACGTTGGATGAGGCTACAGAGTTGTATATGGTTGAGATAATTGCTGATTCTCACTTTGGAAGCACCAACTAATTTCTTGAAGTTTTTCAACAAGTCAGCTACTAAGGCAAGACAAGGAGGTCGGGTACTCTGCTTGAACAGTCCGACATGAGTCTTGCCTTGAATATGGCCAAAATGGCCAAAGGAAGGTTTTCGCACGCCGCGATAGAGGCATGGCAACAACAAATCTACAAACCTTGCTCTGAAGTCCGAGAAGAAGAGAAGCAGGGTGTTGTGTTTCCTGGTTATAACAAGGTAAAGGCTGATTTAAAAAGACAAGCGGCCATGGTTTGTGAAAATCAAACGGACTGCTGCCTTCCTTGCCAAATTGGCACAAGAATGAATCCACAGACAGGCTGGAGACGCAAAGGCACAGGTGCACCTCCGCTATGATGGGCGCCACATTGGCCCGGAATGCCACCTGCGCCACCTGATGACAGCGAGAGAACGCAAAGCTCTGAAACAGAAGGTGTGCCACCGGGATATGTCTATATACATACTCCGCTTCCCAGCGCTTGATTTTTCAATCTTGATTGATATGCAAAGGATTGCATGCGCGGAAAGATTTTTTTCCAGATTTGCTCACTGATGAAGATCCATACACAAGTTAGTACACTATCAGCTGTGTGGTAATGCAGCTGACAGCCATTTTGTAGACGAAAGCAGCCTTTTGAGTGAACATGAAAGTGAAGATGAGAGTTGACTGAAGGGAACGGCATTTTTGAGTATTATGATTATCTACAATTAGCGGACACTTTAAAGTATATTTTACAGGGTATATTCATATGCATCATTAAAGAACAATGTAGTAATAAAGGAGCACCTACATGAATAGGACAGAACGGCTGTCACAAGACCATTATTGATATACTATGCCAAAGTGAATAGTTCCATATTGCGGACACGTCTGTGGCAAAATGAGCATCAACGGAGCATCAATGATTATTGGTCCCGTAAGTCCGGCAAGTGAATAGTGAACTAGTCCTTGTTATATATACTGACAGTATTGGCTGCCTTTATAGGCAAAAGGAAGAGCTACACGCTCCCTGCCCCATCTTGTCATTGAGCATCAACAGAGTGACAACGATTTTTGGTCTTGCATCTTGCGTAATGTAATTGGTGAATGAACGCAGACATCTATATACCGGGAATTGGCAGCCTTCATAGGGAGATAAGCAAGTGATGTTCCTGCGACAGCCTTCCGGACAATTACAATTTAGTTCATTTTCAAAGCTGCAACTCAGTGATCCTGAGCGTTTTAGCCTCTATAACTGGTCACAACATTGTATATACCCATTAACGGCCACATCGCGCATTGATTAACTATGATGCAAGGCCCAAAATTGTTGTTGCTCTGTTCACGCTTATTTTCATGATCGGGCAGGGAGTGTGTCGCTTTCTCTTTGGCCTATACAGGCGGCCAATACTTTCACTCTGCATTAAAATGGCGACGTCTCTGATCAATTACCTGACTTGCAAGACCAGAAATCAGTGATGCTCTGTTGACGCTCAGTTTCAGAATCGGGCAGGGAGCGTATAGCATTCTCTTTTGCCAATAACAGTAGCCTGTAAATCATTTATGAATGTCTGTGACCAATCGCCATGTAGAGTAACCATGATGCAAAGCAAAACATTGTTGACTAACCGTTGATGCTCATTTTCAGAATAGGGCAGGGAGTATGTCACTTTCTCTTTTACTTATAAATGCAGCCTATACCTCATTAATGAATGTCTGCATCCAATTGCCACTCAGATTACTCAAGATACAAGACCAAAAATCATTGACTCACCGTTGACTCTCATTTTCAGAATGGTGCCAGGAGCGTGTCTCACTTGTTTTTCATTCTACAAGCGGCCAAGACATCAGACCAGGACAATGATATACCATTGTCAATATTTTGCAATTAGCAGAACGATATCTGAATGCCACCATAAAGAGAAAAACCCGAAAACTGGAACTGGAGATTGGAACCGACAGGTCTAGTCAATCCTGACAAACCCTGACAGTTGACGGGTATGGGTCCCGGTTTGGCCCGCCAAGATGTGGCATGTCGGGTTTTTGCACGGGTTTTAAACAGAACCAAATGGTTTTAGTGGTCGGAATCAGAACTACTGGCGGGTTACCTGGGCCCATTGCCAACACTATATCTGAGTGCACAAAGGTGTATAAGTTTCACCAGCATTTCAAACCATTCAATCTACTCTGTAGAGATTTATCTCATATTGATATTTGATGTTGGTTAATTTATCAGCTATATTGGTGTATTAAGTTTCTTTCATTGCTGTTTGTGCCTGGCATTGATTACCCTATTAACTGGTAACCTCTTCCGAATTCTAATCCACCTCATTCAGTTATGTTACAATCCATCATCTTGTGGACTTCTGTTCATTACATTTTTATTCATATCTCTATCTTGGTTCAGATTGTTCACTGTCATCACAGAGTAGAATAGAATATCTGTGGATGGTCAGAACTCTCTACTTGCAGCCAGTTGTACCGCAGAACAGTTCTCTCTCAGCACTCGAATCCAATTACAGTGAAATTTCTAGCAGTTTAAGATTCTGTTTGCAATAGATTAATCTTCAAATTATTCCCCAGGACATGCTTTGTTAGTAATATGCCATAGATTTTTCAATTTCAAAGAACAGTTGAAACTCAGAGATTAGGTTTAACCATACTGTTGTTGTAATTACTATCTTTATATATATCATAACTATTCACAGTGAACAGTATCAGTAATATCTGGTATGTATGTTAACACTGAATGCAATGTTTTTGGTCATAGGCCAAGACTAGACTACTGATTGTGTATATTAATTTCATTTCAACTACATGTAAGATAAGAGTGGTAGATATGGTATATATAATCTAGCATTGATTTTTCAAATTCCTTTCAAAAAATTAATTTTGTTAAATAATTTGTGCAGCACAATTTCATGGGTTCACTAGCATACAGGCCAATATTTGTTAACACCTTTTGATCAAGTTTGAATGCACTAGCATAATTTAGCTTTTCAGCTTTTCAATTCTCAGGTGGAGTATGAAGTACAGCATTCTATTGTATACTGTGAACCAGTTGACTGGTCTCAGTGTATAAAAGCTTTGGTTAATTACTGCCTATAGAAGTATTACATAGCAGAAAGTTCAAAGTTACTGAATGCATTGATAATAATGTTGCTGTCAGCAACCAGCAAATCTATATCCTCTCAGTATTATAACCATTGCAGTTCCCATTGCCATCACCAATACGAGTACCATTACTATTATCATTACCACTACCACTACCATTGCTATTGTCATCACTGTTACCATATCTATTCCCAATATCATCCTGATTGGCCCAAAATGGTCATTAGTCATATACGTGTCCCATCAATGAATGAAGACTGGAAATCTCACCAGGAAGTCTGAATTGGCAATCTGCTCTCTAGAAAACTTAATTATCTCTCAATATGAGAAAATTTCAGACCGTAATTATCAGCACCATTAATATAAAATGTTGTCAGATTTTATCAAAGGGAATATACTAAATAGAATATCCAGACTATGATATCAACTAATATAATAATTTTGGCTACAATATTCCATCTACTACAAACTACATGCTATCAGCTATTTGCTATACCATATCTCTTACCCCAAATATAATCACTATAGTATCCACCATCACCCATTTCCAAAGAAACAATTCTCTACATCCTTGGAGAATCGATATGCTCCTCCAATCAATGGATTTTGGTTTATTCTTCCCACTATAGTGGGATGTATATTCTGGAATTAAATGGTAAATATACTTGAACTGTAAAATCTAGTACAATCTAGAATTTAGATGAAAGTACAGAGGTAGGCCTACTCAGGATGCTCAATCTGTTGCAATTAGGTGGGTACAGGAGAGAATCATAACAGTGTACTTTATAGCATACTGTTAAACCAAGTGAAATATACATTTAAGTGAACTTCAGATTATATCTAGAAGCACCCTGAGTATTCATGTAGCAATATATGTAGCAATTTGTCACACTGCATATGGAATCAGCTAGTTGGTAGTAGTTTATTTTCTATACAGTACAAGTATCCACCTTTGCAGTTAACTGCACAGTACAGATATACCAACATACTGAAATATCGATACAATATATGTTAAACTTCTGGAAAAGTTAACATGTTCTTGCTATTATGGAAATTAAACATAATCAGTGAATACAGCTTTGAATTGTATAATTCATTTACTACTGTAATACTTTTATTTCTCACTCAGCACAAGTAGTATACTAGAACTGCGTATAACTCGTTGAATATTATATAACTTAAACTCCCACACTGATTCTTGCTGACTGTCGGTGAATTATTTTTTACATACTTAGATTTCACTTGGACTATATTTCTACTGGTTCACATATTAGTCCTGAGCCGCTTCCACTGAATGACAAAGTATGATGTATAAAGTAGTTTGCTATGATTGAAATATAGTGGTTGTTTAAATAAAGCAACCTTTCAGTAATGGAGTAAATATCATAATTTTTGTCTTCTCTTTACATACCAATGGCTATACTTGAATATATACAGAGATTATAAATTGTAGTCAGATAAGAGAACAGGGAGATTATCACATTGAATGTAAACTTCAGAAGAAAAAATGGTCTGAAATATACTATTTTATTCTCTGGATACTCTCTAGAATCCAGTATTTATATTGTTGAAAATTTGAAATATATAGTCAATCTTAGTGAGTATTGGCTTATATTTGATATTTGCATATATGACATATTCATCATATCAACATTTTCTCTCGCCGTCGTTATTATCACAATGTGATTCAACATTTTCAACAAATGTAAGTGACAAGCTTTCAAAGATATATATTTCAAACCTACTATATTATAAAGGTTGGAATCCAAAAGAGATTCACTGTCATGTAACTAGACTTCCCAGTAGCAACATCAAATCCAATTATTGCTGATTAATTTTTTTTACATAACACCAAGTCTTACTGTGTATTACTCAACACCTTAATATATTATCCTACTCGATGAATTAATCAGGAATGAAATTGCCATACATTTATTTACGGAAGCCTAAGCAATACTATTTAGTTTGAATTGCGGGTCTAATTACCCCAATACTACATTCCATTGCATACTTTCTGTTTTAGCACAGTTCTTTCTGCATTTGTACCTTTCATCAATTGTACTTGAAAAATATTTCTAGTCTATGTACTATATATGGAATGTTGCTTGAAACAATTGAGTGATTCCAAAATATTCAATTACTGTGCATGAGTTAATTCGACAACTCCCGTCAAAATCTTTAATTGATTTCCACTCCAATGTCATTGTTGACTAATACTGGCTGCATAATGTATCTGATACAATATCTAACTACTCTATACAAAGAAAATATATTACTATTAGTACATACTAGTTTCTTCCTAACAATTCTGTAAAATATACAACATCCCAATGATTTATTCATTCCACTTCATATCTAATAGCTTGGTGTAATGAGTATGCAGTTTTCTAATTGGTTGATTTATATCAGAAAAATTGAATCTGTACATACATTGCATATTATTATCAAGTAGCCAACTCTGATGATAGCAAAATCTGGCTACAGAAGTACTTCACCACCTGAATGTAATTTATACAGTTACAGATTTATCTCCAATCATTGTGTAAGTTATGCAAGTTTCCAATAACACAGATTCATTATATATTTCCAGAATATAACTAATACAGTTTAAAGTTTCGTATACTTTTATATCTGTAAGAAATTTTTGAATTCTACATTATGCATTCTATTAACCATCTTAATTACTATACTATCAACTCTGTTGCAACTTACAGAAATATCAGGCTATACAATTGCTTTCAAAAGTCATCGTCTGTTAGATATTGTGGATATGTATCAATCGTAAAACAGTAGGCTAGATTAAAATATAGCAGAAAGTAGCTATTAATGTATAATACTTCACTTGCAGAACATTAATTCAAATGTGACCAATCGAACTGGTACCTATATTTAGAAATCGTTCAATACATCACTATTTGCAATTTAAAAGTTGCTTAATATAGAAAGATTCTGTCGTCCACATCATATCTTCTGATATAATTAATCGAATGGTCAGATAAGATATACACACTTCTTACCTTGTCAAGGGATTAATGGATCCACTTATGTATTGCAGTTAATGTATAACATACCACTTTATTCAGTATTCTTAGCAATGTACTACTTTTAATTGAGATTTATATACCAGATTTTTTACAATTCAACTAACAACTCTATCATCATAAATCACAAATGTGCATCTTTGTTACTGAAAACATTCACTTCTTGAGTATTTACTATTGTGTTTACCTTATAGCACTTGCAGTTATTATAGCTGGCAATTTGATGATGAATTGATGAATTGAATTTGTTCCATGTAATATACAGTGGTTATTGTATATTGGTATTGGTAACATTGATCAGGTACTTCCATGTAGAATATTTTACTCATTACCCAATTTGAAATACGCTGGAATAATAATAGATTAAGCAGTGGAGTAAATAACAAATATAATATGGTGGGTATTTTGATGTTGGATTGCAACAATAATTATTAATATTTCCAATGTAACCAGACAACGCCACAACAACCCAAGGCAACTTCAGAATCACAAAACAACATAAGTATTGAATATGGATATTGTATTAACAATGTTTCTTGAGTATAGTTGACACTATGTATTAATATGCATTTAAAATACATTGTAAAAACAATTGATCATTGCCATTCTAATGAGAAATACTTTTCATCATCAAACTTGATCTATATTTGTACTAGCATATTCCACCACTGCAGTAGAATATTGTGAATTGAGATTTGTATTTTTGGGAAGAGAGTTATATAATATGGAATTATTTAGTATATATTACAACTTTAAGAATATGATAGTATTTTGCATATATGGTAAAATATTTGCATCTAATAATACTGTATATTTGGTGAATAATATATCAGTATATTATCAAGAAAGTACATTATAAAGCATTCAAATACCTATTATTGTGATGTGGATACTCTATTACTGTCATTTTTGTACTGAGTATCTGTATTGTATTTACATCAATAGTAATATGTCGACTTTGAACACATATATATCTAGAAGAAAGCAGCTGTTTTAGATGCTTGTATAATGATAATTGATATAGTCATTAAGTAGTATATTGGTAGTAATATTGCAGAATACTACTCTAAGTACACATTCACATTGTAAATACTGTATTTGATAATTGTTACCATAATATAACAGTACATAGTATAACTAGCAGTGAATATATTATGTAGTACATATAGTGTAACCACCATAATGTATTATATTATCTGTAGATACTATATAATGATCACACTGTAGCTATTCCATAGTACTATTTTGCTTCGTGAATACATTATAATATATGTTTGAGTACTTATTCGGATCTATATCGTAGTGGGTATATATGTTCTATATCAGATAGTGGTTTCACTTTGCTACTAGTGAATTCAGTTATGTTCAGAGATAGTAAAAATGAAATTTGCACCTTAATTGTATGGATTACTAGTAGTAATTGAAGCTCATCAATTGTTCCATTATAAATATTCTCTACAAAGCACTGGGTTGACCATAAAGAATTTACTGTATATGTGTAATTCAAATATATTTGTTCTGGTGATTTTGTCACAGCTTTTAAATAAATGAAGATATGAATTATATATTCCTTGGCAATTTTGAGACCAGTAATATGCAGAGGTGGTTAAATAGATTTATTAATACAGTATACAATACACAATTCAATGGAGTTTCTGTGAAAATTACAGTAAATACTGATAATTCATAACAGTAATGCCAATCAGGATTATCTCAATACAAATTCCCATTTCTTAGATATACTTTCACATTACTTACTATGTGGGTTATCCAAAATAATTTACACTACTTATTTTCGCAATGTACGTACTATTTATTCAGTCCATTGCTCCATCAACTGCAATATATCAAAGTAACTACATTTGCTTTCACTGTATTGTTGTTTTCGGATTTCACATTACGCATATCCAATATTGCTCTTTGTACCGAAATAAGAAAATTGAAATCAACGTCTCCATTCATTCTGCTAAATCTTACTATTTTGTGGTTCTATCATTAATTTCCCATGTGGTAAAATATTAATATCTTTAATTATACACCAACAAAAAACCATTCAGTTTCTTCAAATCAATTTGTCCTTGTATCAAACTAATACTGCACCCACAACTACAACAAATTCCCCTGCCACAGCCTCCGTTACAGCCTGTCCAAGAGTCCTTGCCAATGCAATTATGAAAAAATTCAAAAATAGTCATGTGGATAACACTACAATATAACTGAACAATATTGGATGGTACTACACAATTGGATATTCGAAATGGTAACAACAGTTGTTGGTACAGAATACAATTAGCAAATAACTGGAAAGTCATGAATATTAGTATTTCTAATTACCTTACAAGCAACAAATATACATTAAAAATGTTTATTTTCAAAGTAAATGGAAACTGTAAATATAGTATCATTAAAGGTGAAATTATTGATTGAAGTGATTTGCAAACCCTGCACAGTAGTGGATAGGGTAGTATCTGAAGAGAGAGTCAATTGACCATACATATTGCTGGTTAAAGTAACAATTTTATGTTAGAGTCTATAGTCTGGGTCTTGCTACCAACTGAAATATGTTGTAATTGGTGGTACAGAATGCTGTTAAAAGTGAAAAGAATTTGATCATCCAAATTTATAATTTATTTTGTACTAGCAGATTAGGTGGATTCATTGCAGGGTTATCCAGCAAATTCCATTATCCAATTATATCAAGTATTTAGTATACAAATTTGACTTATGCGCTGGGAATAGATATCTACCAGTATTAAATATATAATATTGCAACATAGTATCCGCATTCTCATTTTTGATATTTTGGAATTAATCAAGACATAGAATTATTGCATGATACGTTATACATGAATATACTATCATTATAACTAATTTTATAGTAGAATATATAATTGCATCTTAAGCAATATACACTACAATTTTCTATTAATTCTAGTTCCACAGAACTGTATATAGTGTATATTGCCCGAATTACTAGAGTAGCTGCCAATTATATCCTTTCTATACTTAGTAGGATATTTAACAGTGATTTGTTGTAGCTAATATCTCAACTCTATCACATCTGGAATATAGTTATAATATACCAATAGCGTCTGAAAATTGTCAGCTACATGCTTACAATTCAAATTTCTGTATTGTTTCCCCCATATCAGAACAATTTTTGTTTACATTACCATTCTCCATAGTATGACATCTCGGATAAATAATATCAACCCTTATAAAAATCCTTTTGCTCTGCTCTTTTGAATTCATATCAGCAGACTGCAAGTCAGTAATTGGATATTTAACTGCTTGTGGATTTACATACAAACTATATTATAATTGGAATATTATAAGTGGCAGTCATTGCTGGTTACTTAGTCTTATGTATCATACAAATATCTACAGGAAACTCAAAATTAGAAAGACTATGTTGATGTTTATAATGTTTATTTGTTACATCATCAATATCACTCTTCCATTGTGGTTCCAATGTAGTGATTGCAATAATGCCAACTATACTATCATTATTATGTTGGATCGCCAGCTCATGGTGTCTACAGATTACACGATTATGAAGTATTAAAATCTTACCACTCGGTTGTCCAACTAGTGATAAAAATGATAGAAATATCATACGATTTATTACGATAAATACAATCATACTAGTATGTCTCAAGTTTTACAATGTACTCTCAACTACTGACTTTATAGCTTCAATTAATCTACAAGTATTAGTTACTTATTTGTATGCAAAAAGCTTTCTCCGTTAATTTGACATTATAACTGTATTCCCACACTACTATATGATTATGAACTTATACCATACTGGTCAGTGATAGCTCAGCAGGAGCAGGGTTGATTTGGAGATAATTTTTATGAAGTTTAGAACCAATCTGGTTTTCATTACTTGCCAGCAGCTGTGTGTAAGGATTTGGGAGCAACCACACTATATGTTCTGAACAGATTTTGCCAGTGGTTTTTGATTACTTGTACTACAGAAATTATAACTACAGAAATATATTGCATTCACTTCAATTCCATGCCAATCAAATGGAAATCAATCTAGTCGCATAATATCATTCTCAAGAATACAGTCTAAGTGTCATCCTGGTAACTTCTCTAGCCTATGATAAGACGCATCCAAAATAAACCACCCATTACAATTCCATTGCTGCTTAAGTTACTTTGTGTATAATTACCTTGTCCTCAGATGGTTGGAAATTCTGGTGGATAATAACAATACCATATAATCAGTAGACTAGGTAGCAGTTTTGACTATATTTAGACACAGTTAGAACTCACTTAACAGAACTAAGTATATATATCATATCCATACCAACTATATTCAAAGAATATAAATCAACTGCAGTATACAAACCGGCATGGTATGTTAGGTCTATTATAAGGTATAGGATATATTTATATATAGTACTCACAATTTACATCGTTGACAAAACTATGATAATAATGGGCAACAAAGAAACAATCTGAGTCACCATAGTAATCAATTTGCATAGTCTATCTTCAGACAAGAAATCATTTCCAGACAACATCAATTATTTCCCATACAATTTGAATTTTGGTAAACTGAATCCTGACTTGGAAGTTGCATTTCGGCAAGTTTTGGTTCGCAAAATTCAATTCACAGTACATATTCTATTCTCACTGATTTCATTCACTTGTCAATATCTATAGAGCTTTATTTCTCTGGAAGACTATGATATTGTAATCTATTATTATATAGTAAAGAATAGCAGTGTCCCTTTCCAATCTCCAATGTATTAATTATTTCAATAGTTATAACTCCATGAACATGTGAATAATTCCAGCCAGAATTGTCTGGATTGTTTGATTGATTCCAGATGTAAACTGATGGTATATCTGCTGGATTAATTGTTGCAAATTCAAATTGCACCGACATTGATACTCTGAAATACACAATATGAATACTCTGCTTCCAAGAATTGTTGTATGGTGGGGTGTGCTCAAGTAGTTGAGTGTGTGCCGGGGTATACGAAGGTGTGTCTATTGTGTAACGAGACATATCATATCGATATAAGGTCAATTGATGACCAATGGCCCTAACTACAACAGAGGCAAGTTACGTCATTGTCCTTGGCATAGTGGTATCCATACTCCCAAATCAGCTCAATACTACTCCAGGACAGCTTACACGTCCGTTTCAAACAAACAACAGTAAACAAAGAAGAAGAGTATCCAATCATACCCCGTAGATCTCGTTGAACCAAATGTGCCCAATCAATTCACTTCCTGATGGCATTCATGACAGCATTTCCAAAACCAATTCGGATACCACTTCTTTGAAATCTGCTGAGTGTACCGAGGCAATTTTGAAGCGCATTCCAAATTGCAATCCCGAGACCATTTCTGAACGTTCTGTGGCCATTTCTGGGGCCAATTCCAATGATTCCCATTGCAGGACACTACTTCATATAGAAGGGTTTCAGCAGAGGCTTTGTGAAGAAGTCGGCAAGAATCTCAGCAGTCTGTACGTAGCTTAAGTCTATCTCTCCATCTCTAGCCATATCTGCAATCAGACGGCACCTGGTGGCAATTTGTGCAACTGCTGTTCTGCGGTGGATTCTATTCTTGAAAACCACAATCCGTAACTGTGAATTGGAAATGATGTGAGCGATGGTCGGGAGGCCCAGCACGTTCAAGTGATCTAAGATGTGTGTCAATGTCATGCAGTCTACTCCAAAGGCATAGTATTCAGCATCGGTTATCGACCTGGCATTGGGCATCTGTTCTCTGGATTTGCCGTCAACCGCTCCTTCGAAGGTGATGACCAGTCTGCTTGTCGATTGATAGTCATCTGGGCATCCAGTATGGTCCAAATTGACATAACATGTAAGTGCTTTTTGTCCATCTCCACCAAGTGCTTCTTCGAAACGCAGTCACCAGTCCGTGGTGCCATTGAGGTACGGAAACACCTGCTTCGGAGATACGATATACTCATTGCTACGGTTGTGATTGTCCCAATTGAGAATTCAGATGGCATATGCGATATCGGGCCGAGTGCCGGTCATTATGTATATAAGGCTTCCGATCATCGATTGAAATATAGTTCGATTGGAAGCTTCTTCGTTGGGGTTCTTCTCGTGAATCTTCATCGGCATTGGTATGGCAACTTTCCTGGACTTGGCCATTCTGAACCGCGCCTAGATCGTCCCAATGTAGCTGTGCTGATGAATGTTGATCATGTGATGCTCCCGATTGCGTTTGATGTTCATGTTGAGATAGAAAGAGTCACTCCTGAGCGTATGCATCCGGAACCTCCTCTTCATCTGGTTCTTGATCAGCCCAATCAAGCCCTCGTTAGCAATGATGATGAGATCATTGACATATGCAACACCTGCCTCGATGACTGTGCCTTGATCGTCATGCATGAACAGTCCTCCGTGGACACATAATGCTACAAACCCAGTCATGAACAAGAAGTCCTTAAAAGTGGCATATGAACTGTGTAAAGACTGTTTCATGCCAGAAAGAGACTTTCTGAAGTGGAGTATCATCTTCCGCAAAGTCTTTGATCTTGGATCGTAGTATCCACTGCCACTCGGAAGCAAACAAAAGTATCCCTGTGGTGAGTCCCTACAGCGCTCTTCTTTCAAGTCATATCCCAACAAAGCCGTGCAGGCGTCCATTTGATGGATCTCCAGATCGTACTTGGCGGCGATAGCTAGTGCCAGCCTGAGGTGGCCCAAATGAGCAGTCGGTGCAAATGTAGCCTGGTAGTCAATGCATTTGATTTGGTAATTTCCTCCACAGACTAGCCTGGCCTTGAACCGCTGCACATCGCCTGCTCCATTGTGCTTGATCTTGTATACCCAGTGAATTGGCAAAGTCTTCCTCCCTTCCGGAAGCTCCATGAAATCTCCGAAGACTTGATGCTGACCAAATGCGTTGAACTCAGCTATGATTACCATATCCCATCAGTCGGTGAGTGGAGACTTGGTTGCTGTTGTGTAAGACTTTGGATGGTCAGTGCCATCATCATGATCATCGGAGATCGCAGCTGCAGCGTAGATGGTAATCACATCCTCAATTTCCTCATGTTCAAGAGCCAATTGTGCACACTTTGCCCACTTGCCAGTGCGGTTTCGGCGACTACTTTCGGCTGACAGCATCCATCTATCTCCATGTCACGTCTCAAGACCCGCCATTTCTCCTGACTTCTGCTTTGGCTTCAGAGGCTCCTGAGGAGAATCGTCATCAAATGACTCCTCTGTTTGATGTTTGGAACTTTCATCACGGGTTAGCTACTTCTCTGTTGGTTTGGGTTGCTGGTTGACATCTCTGTAGAAGTGCTCGTTCAAGATCACATCATCTGATGCATTTGGTGCGGGGTAATGCTTTGCTTCTCTGAATACTACATCTTGGGAGAGGTCAAGCGTCTTTTCCAATGGATGGATAATACACTGCTCAGTCGATATGCTGTACCCAACCAATATGCTGGGAGTGGCTCCGTTGTCCAGCTTCTATAGTTCCTCCTTCGGAAGGTGCAAGAAAGGCAATCACCTGAACACACAGAGATTCTCCAGAAATGGCTTCTTTCCATGGAATGCCTCATATGGAGTCTGGCTGACTATCGATCGTGTTGGAGTGTGGTTCTTGTAATTGAATACCACTGACACTGCAAAGGCCCAATACTTCTTCAAAAGTCTGGCATCGTCCAGCATGCATCATCCGTGCGCCATTATTGGACGGTTCACTTGTTCAACGACTCCATTAGACGGAGGAGTGTAGGGCATAGTCATTTCTGTTAACATCCCTTCTGATTTTAGATATTGTTCAAACTTCTTGGAGGTATACTCACTGCCTCCATTTGTACGAAATTGTTTCACATGCTTCCCTGACTTCATTTCTCCAACACCCTTCCATTGGATCAATTTCTTCATGCCTTCCAACTTGTACTTCAAAATGAACTCATCCAGATACTTCATTGAGGCGTCGATGAAAAGCTGCACATATCAACCTCCTCCGATGGCTATTACCAGTGGAATACATTTGTCTGAGGGCACGAGGTGCCGTGTGTTTGTGGCACCGGAAGCTGTATTCAGAGTAAATGGCTTTCTAGTCAATTTCCACTTGATGCAGCTCGTCCAATTGCCCATCCCAGACATTGTTGGAGAGTTGGCAATGACCTTCGACAGGATCGCACAAGCCTTGAGAACAATGTGGGCGAAGTGGTAGTGCCATAATACGTGTTTCTTTGGATTGTATCAAGATACATGCCCTGCAATCTTAAGTGCCAAAAGGCAGCTGTTGTTGTCGATATAAGTGTAATCAGTCTATTCCTGGTCCAGAACTCCATCTAGAGCGAAGAGCCAATCGACCAGAAGTGCAGTGGTAATCAATTTGCCATGGTGATTGTTGAGGCTGAAACCGAAGTGATTCACCGGTACGACTTTGACATCCTTGTCCCTGAACTGCGACTGTGAGATGATGTTGAACGACCCTGGCAAATGTGTCACTTCTTGGAGTATGATCATTTCCATCTTTGCATATGGTAGTTGCGAAATCAACCAAGCACTTCCCACTCCAGATGCAAACAATGTGACCGCAATATATCCCTTCACCTGCTTCGTATTCGCAGTATATTCAGTCAATGTAATGAACATTGAGCGACAGCTGTTGAAGTATGTCGTGGACTCGCAATTGATGAACCAATCACTTGGTGAAGCATTTCTACTAGCCACCATTCAACAGCTCTCGATTAAAGTGGTGAGAGTAGAAGTAGTCTTAGTCGATGCTTCAGTTGATGCTCTTCGTACAGTGTTGGCAGCCTATAGAGGATCGTGGTGTTGTATGCTCAAGCAGTACTCGCTGATATGGCCTTGCCATTGGCAATGAAAGGATTTCCCCAGATCCTTCTCTTTCCTCGCGTGCTGATTATCTCTCTTATCCCCCTTTGGACCTTTGCCGCATGTGCCGCCTCTGCCACCCTTCTTTGCCAAGTACAGAGCTTCTGGATCGAGCCCATTCCCTATCTGGATTGCAGCTTCCTTTTCAACGAGCTTGGTGACGATCTCATCTGGGGTGGCGGTGATTGTGGCTTTTTTGTCCATCATGAGTTCAAGGAGGATATTCAATTCGCCATTCGTTGGAATCCCATGAAGGAGGTTGAAGATGTGCTCCTACTTGCTCATCTTGGCAATTGTCTTTGCAGTGTCCCTATGGGCCACATCAGTGTCATTGGTCCACAGCTCAGTCCAGAGATTGTAATCCTTGACTGTCCGATCGATGAGCAATACCCAGTTTCGACATCTCCGCAGTCCTGTAGTTGATTCTGCAAAGCTTTTTCCTTCTGTCAAAGATGCTGAGCTTCAACATTGACTTGTAGGCTGATGCGAGCTTCTGCCAAAGTGTCTTTGCATCATCAACGACCATGTTTCCTGCTTGGATCATCCATTCCATTCCCAGTAGGATAGTCGATTGGGTGACACCATTGCAATTCATCCCGTCATTGAAAGCAGCCTTCCCCGTGGAAGTCGAGTTTGGAGCTGGCTCTTCGAGCTTGTTAATATATCCTTTGATGATACGATATACATACTCCTGCTCAAGTAGTAGAGCCATCACGGTTGGCCATTGTGCATAGTTCATGCCATTGAACTTGGTGATTGTAATAGTCGTCAAACTCATCTTGCATGATCCTGATCGTATATTGCAATCGTTAGTTTCTTTCTTCTCTCACACTGTATGTATGGGTGATGTCCAGCAGCCGCCATCAAAAGAACCGTGGGATGCGTGGTTATTGCTTAGCTGGTGGAGATGCCTTTCCAGGACGATGTTGACCTACACTTGACCAAAGAAAGTCGATATGTTGATCACTGTTTCTGTTTTTAAACCGAAGTGCTCATCACCTGTTGAATGCTGGTGTGTGCACCTGTAGTTGAGTGTGTGTGGGCATATGCAAAGGTGTGTCTACCGAGTAACGACACATGTCGCATCAGTATGAGGTCAATCGATGAGTAATGGCGCTAACTACTAATGTGGCAAGTTACATTATAGTCTTTGGTATAGTAATATCTGTACTCCTAATTAGCTCAACAATCATAAGAAGTTGGTAAATCTGTTTCTCTACCTGGCAGACAGAATTGATATATCTGTAAATTTTTAATGCTAAATGCAAACTAAAATTGGTGCAAAACATAGTTGATGCAGACAATGCCTTTGGAATAATATTGAACAGATCCTGCTTGATTGTATGTTTCTCAAAAATTGAACTATTGATGGCTGCTTCAAATTTCATCATATTTGATATACAGCACTTTGATATTCCTCTTGTTTCTTATTTCTTTCATTTGTTTCATATTATTTCATATGGTCTGTAACCTGTAAACAACTGAGAAATTGAGCTAATTACTACAAATTGTTACAAAGCATGAAAGATTTGGGATGATACAGTGTAGACCACTGTATTCTTGCAGAGTGAATTGTAGTTTCCAGAATACAGAGACTTTGTATGATCCAATATCTGAGGTAATTGCAAGTATATAATAGTTATTAAAATCAAAATATTCTAGAATCTCTTTTTAATCCTCAGTCAACTAGACTCATTTGTACATGTAATTGATCTAATTTGTAAAGTCTGTATGGATAAGTGTGTTTAAATTAGTTATAAACTTTATCCAAGACAGACTGAACTTTATGGAGAAACAAGTTGCACTCTATGTAGTAGTTTATACCACAAGTGTAGATCTGGATATTTATTTATATTTATCTATTCTGCATTATACTTTGATTTTTTCAAGTTCACAAATATTATTCTACAATGTCAATTACTGAGAAGTTGTTTCCATGGTGTGTATAATTCATTGTACTGGAATAGATAGAAATATTTTCATCACATGGCATATTCAAAAGCCACTGAAATTCCAAATTAGAAATTATATATAGAATGTATATGAAGAGACAAATTGTAGCATTCAGCGCAAATTCTTGATTTTCTTGCAAAGTTTGATATTGGAGAAGTTAGAATTACTAATATTAGCATAGTTTGTCCATCACAACTATTTGTAATACTTCGTAATAATCACAGATTTCACTGACAATTGTACTAAATTGCCTTGATTAGTTCATTACTCTCTTTCACTGTGGACTCAACCAGCGCTCAATTATTTTGAGCATTCAGACTTACTTACATTACCTCTATTATTGTTAGTTTGTTCATTTATCGTTCACATCCTCTGATTGGTACTTGTTGCCCAATGCTAATTGCCCAATTTGAATAAAAATGAGTAACAACTAGATCTCAAATACTGCATATACTACTGTGGCAACAATAGATACAGTGTGTATGCTGTTTCAATTGTATTGATGTGAGTGTACACAGCCAGCTCTCCTACACATCATGCTAATTTATTGTCACATTTATTGGTGTTATCAAATTATCAACAGCTGGTTGCAACTTGTTATTAGTCTAGTGACATACAATAATTCAATTATACTTGAGAGTGTATAAAACTGCCAATGCAGATAGACTTTGAACTATTGAAGTTGCAATGAAAACTATATATATGAGTCAGCATCACTTAAGAGTTGTAACTGTATCATATTGCCTAAAGTGGGTCCATGTATAGATACTGTAAAACCTTAGTGGAATTTAATTTGATACTAATACATATGACCCTTTCAGTACATGTCATACAGTCATCCCATTGTATTTTAGAATACTGCATAGATACTCATTCTTTCCAAAATCAACATGTATTATCTAGCTGCATTTCAAATTCCACTGCACCAAATTGTCAACAATTGGTTGATCTATATTTAGAGATCCCATAGTATACAGATACCATACTGAATAATCAATATAGATTGGCAATATGTATTGCAAAGAATAAGTGAAAGCAGTGATTCTCTAGTTGATGTATGCGAAAAACTATATATCCTCTGTTGAAACAAATACAGATATCGTTTAATCATTGTACCATACTAATTTGTTAAGAAAAGCAGGTAAAACAAATCAAACATCATAGGTAAGAATAATAACTATTGTAGTTATAAGGTATTGGAAATGAAGAATATTAATGTGTAAGTACTACTAACATTGATAAACTATATTGTAGTTGTGCTATACTAATATGAGTATAACAGCTGGAAATATTGATTATGTTGTAGTGCAAATGGTGTTACATTACAGTGGATTGGTACCTTGTAGCAAAATGGGATACCATATTGATGGATTATATATACAGGTTATATACTGAGTAGTTTTAAAATTCAACCAATACGCATTGTTATATATAAACTAATAGTGTGGCCCCTCTGGGGTTGACTTTCTGATATTGAAATGGATTAATACTTCTTCAATATTAAAATTGATAGACTATGATTCAAAATTTCCCATATTGATGAGCAAATGGAAGTGGGCTATATACATTATACAAAAATGGCAAACTCAGAAGTTCCAACATTGATGGGGTTCTTGAACTGAAAACCCTTAATCTTGTCACAGTATAGATATGATTAGCTGTATGCAGCAGCTGTTAAAGGAAAGTAAAACTGATCCTGCACTTCTACATTATTTAGCAGTATACATAGTGACAACTTTAACAGGAATATTCCTGTTGAAAGTAGATTGCCACTGACTCAAATTGACAGTATTTGAAGATATTCTGTTAATTATACTATATAGTTTGGCAACTGTAAGTATACTTTGTATACCAATGCAACAACTCTTCTAATGACCAATTTCTTGTACAGAAATGTTACTACATTGAGACCAATGAAGATATACCACATTGTTCAAGTTCAGTAATATTTGGAAGTTAAATGCTGGCAATTACAATTCTAGATGATCATTGGATACATCATCCTCTTGTTGAAGACCGTTATTTGTAGTATTGAACTGAAGTTCATTTAATGCTCAACTGTACAAGTGGCATTGTAACTTTACAATGCCAATCATGCTATCCAGGTTTGCTAAATCATTCACTTGCTATTTCCCATTCTAGCAATCTAGCAGCCAATACATATCCCCTATACAAATGGTTAATACTTGGCTGACATTTGCATATTACAGTTGTCACCTTACAAAAGTACTAACAAATAAAACAGTTACGTTGTATTTCTAACTTGTATCAACTATGACTTGGTTGTGAATAGCATTGCAATATCAAATATTTATCAAACTACTGGATACTAATATATACAGAAGTGAAAGAATGTTATTCCCATCATAATTACCATCTAAAACAATGCCAATGCTGAGTTCAACCGACATGTGATTAATTAATTATTAGTTGGTTCAGAATTCTCATGCAGTTATGAATCCAAAATCAGTCACTTTATAAAATTCTTATATCGCAGTATTTTGGATCCTATAATAGCTTCAAAATACTATTGATATTTATATGTTCCAATAATGAGATTTGAAGGTTGGACAAATACTTCTCTGTTACTAATATTTTCAACTATTAGTTGTTAATATTGCTGCAGCTTTAGTAGGCTAAATATAGTATACAGTATATGGTGTCAGTTTTACACTGAGTAGAATACAAATATAATTGAGTATCTTTTTCCTACAATCTGTATTGTATATTACTACCTCTTAATGTTTGGCTATAGGCATATGGGATTGATGCAGATCCGAATACTACAATGGGATAGGATGAAAATTATATTTCGGCAGTATGTGATACTTGTTTAGACTACAAATAAAGTAACAAATACACTAGATAAATTGTAGTGTTTTAAAGGCAGATTACATTCTAAGTCATGGTATCTGTTATGGCTTTATTGTATTTACCCTCACTTTATGCTGTTTATTGGCTGTTTATTTGTACAGTATGGCTTATATTACTTTCACATATCCTGTTCTACATTTGACAATATAAAGAAAATAATACTGGATTTTCATATATTGTAACTAACATAATGGAAACTCATACAAATAAAACTGGTTGCAAATAATGATATTAGAAGCCACCTAGGCTGAAATTTATATAGAGCTGTTTAGTCCACTAGAAATACATATAGCATCTTGATGTACTTATTTAATTACTTTACAGTACATGATATTGCCCTGATGTCAATTCTCTGGATCATTTTGCCGATTAACTATATACACTGGAATAATAATCTGGTAGATGATTCAGATATATTCACAGTTGATACAGATAAGAAGTATGTTATTTCACATTGCCCAACATGAGTACCTGCTGAGTTTAATAGTGGTGATAGTAATGTTGAGGTTGCTGGCATTGGGGTAAGGGATTGTACAAATTCAGCAACGTTGTAGCAGTAGTAGCTAGGTATACTCATTTTGGAATACCAACTGCCGGAATATGGAATATGGCTGTACAACACCTGATGTTGCAAACTCCAATGCTGATTGATATATGATCTAGCATCAAGAAAATTTATTAATGTCACTATGAGCCTCTGGCAGTGCACCTGAATTATCAGACCTGAATTGGATAACAGTCAGAATTCGAAATGAATGGAATGGATATAGTGCCAATACCGATCCCGTGAAAAATGACCTGATGCAATATGTAACATATAGCAATGCTGCTTTTGGAATTTTATTTCATAACATAGTGGCTATGTGGCACAATGAGGTTCTATGGACGTACACAATGATCAGATTACTATAATACGCATGCAATATTGTGTGCTGGATACTACACATTATGCTGCATACAACAAACATGAAAGGAAGCTGCCAGATACACTTCATTGTATGCTTCCAAGTATGCTCCAAAGTATACTCCTGATTGCACTTGATTGTGCACTGCCAGCCTGCTTGACTGTATACTCCCAATTGCTCTCAATGGCTCCCTCCCAGCACTTGGGTTACACCCGCATGTGAGCTCTCAAGATGTTCCGAAGTACTTTCTGAGTACACTCCCAACTACACCGCTAAGTATGTTGTAAAGTACACTCCCAGGTATGCTCTCCACGATGCTACCAACTGTGCTCAATGGCCCACTCACAGCCTGCTGGACTGTATGCCACCAAGTATATTAGCAATAGGCATAGATTCTGTCAGGAATACCCAGGGGTTCCTGATGGCTCTGAGGGCGCTTATGGGACATCTCACTCACTGATGGAGAATTACACGCTGCCCGTCGGCTATGCCATGGGTCATGTTGCATAATTACCTTCTATTCTTTGTATTCACAATGTTGTGATGTATACATTTCATTGAACAACAGGTGTGTTACACTCTTCACAGGGGCTGCAGTTATGCTGTAGCCATTTACACAACTCCTGTTGATGTTTATGCCTATCTCCAGCCTAGTGCCGCATTTCACCTCTCCACTATTCCTATATATTGGATGCTGCACTTTTCCCATATATATTTAGCTGTGAGTTGTTGTCACTTATCACAATGCAGTCTTCGCTTTGGACATATTGCTTGCAGTTGCATTTGCTTCGCCATTATCGTAGTTTACAGGTCTAAAATATACTGTCCAATCTTCACCCTCTCTAGTACTTTGCACTAACTCCTCCAAAATCTGTGTTGATCCATCATTGGCTTATGATGCTTCAACCACCTCATCCGCATCTGCAGTGTTGCCAAAGACGCCTTTACACCGATCGACAGATCTGCTTCACAGGTGAAACCTCTCAGGTTCAGTCGCAGTGCATTGGAGTTCGCTGACGGTGGGGATGGCATTGCGCTCATCATGTGTGTCACCATCTGTTCTGTATTCCCAGCTGCACCCCGGCATCCCAACATGCAGTTCGTCATCCGTGGAGTTGTTGTCTATTGGGATGTCTGGGTCACAGCTTTCGATCCCAGGCTGCTCAGACTCCACTTCAGAGGTGTAGTAGTCAAAAAGCATCTCATTCATAACATGGGCTGCTTGCATGCTGATGACCAATGCAGCTATTTGGTTTTCCGCTTGTTGGATCTGACAATTGACTGTCGCAAGAGTGTTATCATACACCCACTGTTGGTAGCTCTCCAGTAATGTGTACGAGGTATTCATTAAGATTGAATCCATGTCTGCAACGTCAGGTGAGGTTAACGCCTTGCGACTTTTTGCAGTGCAGCAGGATGTGGTGTGAAGACTGAAATTCCTGTCATTGAAGTAGTTCGAGCGATCAGGTCTGTCTTCTTTCAGCATTGACTTGGAAGCGTTCGGATAAACACATTTGTTTTTTTGCCACTCCAGGAGAGCATGGGCCAATGCAGTGAAGGTAAACAACATTAGTGGTGAGGGTATATGACTGTCCTTCTCGTCAATGTAGGAATTATGAAATCCATCAGCATACTTACGGTGGATGTTCACCCAATCATAAAATTTGATGTATATAAACCCTGGGATTGCTTCCGCCAGGAAGTGAAGTGGATGATGGCCATTTGATAGCAGCTTTCGGCTCTCCCGATCAGATTTGGACTGCATACATCACCTTCCACTCCCTCTGCTCGAGGAAAACGTTATGTATTGTCTGCCAGACAGGAATCAATGAATTCCAAATGCTTTGCATCAGATTCAAAGTGGTGGAGATCATAAACCATGGCATTGTTGTCCGTTGCTGAATGAGTCCAATGGGATCCAATCTCGTTGAGTTGTGCTCGATCATGGATCTGGTTTGAGAATGCAATATTGGATGTGGGCAGTTGGTTCAGCATACCTCTTTCAAGATCTCCTTTGGGTGTATGTCGAATGCTATTGACCAAATGTTGTTTTCCTGCATCGCAGTGTTTCAGTACTTTACCATAATCTGCCAGTATGGGGCTTGATCTAATGCATTCGCAACGTGTTGCGTTGCATAACGTACCATCTCATAGTCGTTTGCACTCATAAATGGCTGTCTGTTCCACATGTGGTGCATCAGGAGTCTTCCTGTTGCAAACACAAGATACGTCATGTCTGCATGACCAAAGCAATGGATACTGCAACTGCCAAAGACCACTGATCGAGGTGTAGACACTGCCTGCAGTATTAATTGCCACTGCCTCTGTCTCTGATCAAAATCTGTAGCTTTCATTCACAGTCGATTTGTAATGATTGCACAGGCTACTGGATTAGGGATGAGGGTTGCCAAGATGTCGAGACCTCTGAGAAGTGTGGGAGTGCAAGCAATGCCTGATGCTGGGTTAACTACAATGGGATGCATTGAGTCTGTGTGTGAGCATCCATTGGGTGCTGGTGTGCTATTACTACTAGTATCCGGCTTAGCGGTTGGAGAATATATTATTCATCGCTGTGTAGCGGACAGGGTACAAGTCCCACATCGAGTGATATCTGCAACCCGAGAAGTGTTCAGCAAAGGTGAGGGGGTGGAGTTCTGACCTTGGGTTTTAGAGGTTACGGAACTCCCTCCTTGAGAGGAATCTCTCTTGCCAGCCAGTATGGAAACCAGTCACTTAGCAGGAGGAAGATGGTATGTTCCCAAATGCCTACACGTTTGTTGTTTATGATAATCAGCAAGACTTCGAACATTCTGTGCAGCTGGAGTTGTATGCGGGTGAGACTGCTTGGTGGGTATAGTCCGACATTGATGGTCAATATTAGGAATGTAGGAATTATTTCCTCAGCATGCATAAGCAACAGCAGGCGAGATTGACTCTGATTTGAGCGAACAGACAGGGATTCCAAAACAAGGAAAGGCGCAGTGTAGACTGCACTAGAGTCTAAACCATTATCGCCCATGATAATACATGGTGACAAGATCCCTTGAAAATTATACAATTATGGGGTTAACTGCCATCAGATTAAACTCATATTACAGCATTGGTATTGACTGTTACAGCAACATGTGAAGGTCTTTTTGCACTGCTTGAAGGGAGTTTATGCCATCTTGGTGCAATAATCATAGCATTGCACTTGTACTTGGCACAATACTTAAAACCATCCATTGTGTATATAATCAGCAGGCAGGTGCAAATCCCCCTGCGCTAGAGCAAGAAGCATCGCAAAGAGCACGATGATGTATTTTCTATTCTATGCCATTAGTTCCCTGTGCTTTATCCACCACTTGGTGTGTTGGTAGCCATGTTAGATGGTTGTACAGTTGTAACAACCTGAGAGCTACTCAGTTTGCTCTGAGATGCATGAGGTCTGAGTGGTAAAAGTGGGGTATGATGCAAAAGCAACACCTGTCATCATAATCTTTCCTCACTCCGAGTATTAAATCTTGTCTTGAAGCTTTTCATTTGTGTGGTTCCTGGTGGTTGTGCAAGATGAAGGCTGGGCCATTTTGTGTTCATTAACTAACAAAATGCAGGATATCAATCAAAATCATCCTATCTCACAGGTTGAACAAACAAATTGCATAAACACAAGTATATATATCCCCTCTTCTCGTCTACACCTCCTGTCTCCTTTCCCCCCATATTGAACTCACTGTCAGCATTCTACACAATGTCGACAGCACTTGACTTGAATAAAATAACTGCCCTTCTTCCAAACCACAGCCAAGAATATACACAACTTTGTAAGTTCCATCCGGGCTGCCATCTGGCACATGCAACTGTATTACAATGCTAATGCCTTGGATGTAGATTCATTTTCAACACCCAGCAAAGGCATTAAAGAGCAAACACAATGGAAATTGGAAGGCAACTGCTAGGGCAACAATGCCGGGAACGGTGATAAATCGACACCTGTTATTGGTGTGAGACTGTATAGTGGTATTCATCTCGAAAAACAATTGGGGACTCATACGGATATACAATCTATGCAGTATCAACAATGTCAGTGTGTGGGACCTGGCTTGTGATATAATCTTTCTTGATCCAGTCACAACTTCCAACTTTTCACAATTCCACTTGGTGTGGCCACATGGCAGGAGGAGGTGTTCACCATTTCGAGAGTGGTCAGCAGTCTTCCACTCATATCTGGCGCAAATATTTGACCAAACCCGCGATGAAAGAAACATTTGGAGACGTGACAGTCTCACTACCTTCAGAGATCAAGCCGATTGCTCTAACCGACAGACAACCAGCTTCTGGAAGGATCAATTCAACTGCAGATGTTTCTCTTGGTATGGTAGCGATAATCTCCGGGCAGAAATTGAGCCGCAAAGCTGCCAGCAGTACAAACCCTTGACATCCTGCCAGTTAACCCGCAAAACTGGGATGAGATATTTCCCGCGGATGATGATCATGACAACAGGGCGGATCCTACAGTGCAAAGATGTGGGTGGATCCATCCTGGGGATGGCATTGACATTGTCAATTCTGAGGCTGAGAAGGACATGCAGGGTGGTGACAAAGTGAGCAGGACAGGGACAGAAACGAAGAATGGCATGGGATGATGAAGGCCACTGTTAACGGGAAGGGGAAATGAAGAGGGAAGAGGAAGCCTGCGGAGGAAGGGAAGTGGAAGGGAAAGGGGAATGGGAATGAGAAAGGGAAAGGTATTGTTGAACAAACCACAGAGGGAGATGATATCTCTTGTGCCGTTGCTTTGCAGTTGCAGAAGGAAATGTATGAGGCAGAGTCGGACATGGAGGGCTCACTGGGGCAGGTATATTTAGTGCTGGAAGTATTGCCCACTGTGTCAATGTACTCAGGCAATGATACTGACTCTCCCAAGGAGTTGGACGGCGAGTATGACTCAGAACATGATTCTGATGTGGATATGCGCATGGATGATGATGTGGACGAACTGTACAGCAATGATTTAGACTGCAATATGGATACGGACAGGGCAGTGATGATGAAGTGAAGGACAATGAAGAGGAGGAAGATGAGGAGGAGGAGGAGGAGTAGAATAATGATGAGAAGGAGGGTGAGAATGAGGATAATGGCAAAGAACATCAGACGATTGGCCTGGGAGAGATGGTAAATACAGTTGCTGATGATGTAGATTCCATGGTAGACGATCAGCCAATCTGCTATCTGAGGCAAGCCAGGAGATGCACAAGCGTACCCCATGGCCACAATCTCTCGCACCTGACCTAGGGCCCCTAACCCCTGAGCCTCACCCAGAACCACGTACTCTGGAGAGGTATCCACTCAGTGAGCTGGAGGTTGTGGGGCATGGGATGTCGCAAAACCTTGCCCAGCAGTGCCAGCTCTGCGAGAAGCTCAGGCAGCTGCAAACACGTTGGATGTGGATGGGGATCAGCAGCTGCTGGGCGAATTGGCAGGTGGCGACAGTCTCTCTGATGTCTGTCACCATGATGTGCCACTCCCTGTAACGCAGGAGCAATCGCATCCAAGATACTCTCAACAAAATGTATCACTTCTGGGTATCCCTCTAACTTGTATCGCTATTGGACTTGATATTGAACTTATACATAATCTAACAGCAGCTTCACTTCACCGCTTCACTCAGCTGCAGAAATATTTCAGAGTAGAATAAATGTAGAATAGCTTTCCACTCAAAATATATTATCAAAGCTTGTTCTCCATTGTCAGAAGGGCATCCTCTATTCCAGCAGAGAATCGAGAGGTCTTTATACCTCTTTGCTCTGCACTCTAACTGGTAATTCTAATTACGCTGTTCTCTAGATAAATGCCTTCTATCTTCTTGTCCTCCTATACCCTTGCTCTAATAACCAGTCAGCCTGCACTTTCTCCAAGCAAATAGTATCCCTCCAATCCTCCAGTCTTTCTGCACCAACAGTATCTTGATGATGTTTATTTCCAGACTGATTGTAATCCATTGGACTGTTGTCTTCTGGACCATCTACCTCATTGTACCATAACACAGGCTTCCTCCATATTGTGCTCAACTGCCCATACCCTACCGGCAATAACTGATGCTACTCAAGAGTTACTTCGTATTGAGGTGACAATAGCTGGCATCATTGATTATCTGTATGCATAGAGAGTATAGTGATGTGCAATTGCTTTGTAGTAACACTGAATTGCAACTGTGACAATACTCGAGGGTGGCTGGTAATGATGTAGTTGAGGTATATTTGTCTGGCGGTTACTGGTGTGGCGATAGTGTGCGCTCATAACTGATGAATCTCGTTCCATCACAACATGACATCATTATCAAGTGATATGTATTGACCACGGACCCGTGACCAAACCTAATGGTGTAATAGAACATCTCTCGCCTACAAAGTTGTCCTCAATCCTGTCCTCCTTTTTCTGATGCTGGTCAATTTGCAGCCTTTCCTGCCAAACCCATATCTTTATCCTTCAGTCTATTGCTTGCCATTCAAACCTCCCTGTACAACTATATCTCCCAGAAGGAAAGGTACAAGCTCAACTCATAACCTCTTGTCCTTAGCAGCCTGGGGATTCCCCTAATGAAATTCACTCAGTAGCTCTTTGTGATCGAAGTTTGCATACGGTGTCACTGTCCAATCTATCCGGTCTGAATACCCTTTCCATTTGACCAGATATCAGACCGTTTTGTTGTTGTTTATTCATACTGTATGCACTCTTATTCGAGTATAACAGGTTCTAATACCCCCTCCGCCTCCAGGTGAGCCGGCTATATGGCAGAGCACCCCCCCCCCCCCACTGCCCTTCATTAGTGCATATCAGATCTTTTTTCGTTCCTTATCGAATTGACTGCCCATGATTTCCAATACCTAGTCACCCATATGGTATTCATATCCTTCGACATCATCTCCCACTTCACATTAATCTGTGACCATAGCATCCAAGTATGGTGAATGTTTAACGGGATTGAAAGTTATGCGGAAGGGTTCGAGTAAAGGTAGATGAAAGGCATTAAGTATTTCCCATTGTGAGGGTAATTCTAGCTTAAGTGCTGTAGGCGACATAACCTTTATAACTATAAATGGGCCATGCAGATTGGCATCCAACTTCGTTGCTGGTCTCCTGGTTTTGAGGTTCTTCCCATTTAGCATAACCAAATCGCCTCATTGGTATACTGGTACAGGGTTGCCATTCTTATGGTAGTATTTCCTCATTGTTTTGCTGGCATTTTGTAGTCCCTGATGACAAACCTGATGATCACTTATCATCTATTGAATGTGATTGTGGGATGTAGGATTCTGTGAAGATTCCGCAGTTGGCCAGTTTGTTCAAGGGTGATAGTCACATTTTGCAAAGAATGGTGTCATCTTGACTATGGAATGGAGGGAGTTGTTGTAGGCGTACTCCGCCATCGGCAACATTGCTTCCCAATCATCCTGTTTGTAGTTGCAGTAGTTTCGCAGGTAACACTCCAGTGGTAGGTTCAGTCTATCTGTTTGTTCATCAGTTTGAGAATGAATGTGTGATGACATGTTGAATTTGATTCCTAGGGTATCAACAATGCCTTTCCAAATCGTGGATGTAAACCTTGTGTCTCTATCTGAGATGATTGTAGATGGTATTCCATGATGTCTTCTTATCTCTTTCGGAATATGGAAGCCAGGTCTGGTGCCGTCTTTTCTACATCCTTGAGGGGACTAAAGTGTGACATCTCAATAAAGTGGTCAACTACTAACCATATGAATGAGCACTCATTTAATTCTGGTAAATCCACCATACAGTCCATGGCTATTTCATCCCAAGTTCTCCATGCTAGCTGCAATGGCTGCTGTAGTCCATAGTGAGTGTGATGCCATGTCTAGTTCTTTTGGGAATGGTGACGTGAGCGAACACATTCTTCAATCCATTGATCCATCAGCTGCCAAAAGAAGTTTCTTCATACAAGTTCAATCGTCTTTTCCTGACCCATGTGGCCAGCCACATTAGAGTCACATTCCTGTTGTAGAATCATCATTCTGAAATCCATGCTATCAGGAACCCATTGCCTTCCTTTATACCAACGGACATCATCTTCAAGTGTGCCATCTGAATCTGCCTTTCCTTCAAGTAGATTGACAACTTCGCAGTATGCTACTTTGATGACATACTGATCTATTTGCCAAAAAGCCGGAGCTTGAGAAACATCTACACCATGTGCTGCAGCAACTCAGTGAATTTGGCCTTGACTGCAAAACAAAGAACTATCAAGTTGGAGTTGTGGAAGTCAGAATGTAGGGGTATGATATCACTGCTGATGGAGTTGACATGGAATCGGACCGGATCTCAACAATCAATGACTACTCAATACTGACATCTGTGAGCAATGTTCAGGTGATCATCGGATTCATAATGTTTAACTGAAGGTTCATCCTGATATATGGCATGGTAACCATTCCAGTTATGCAATTTCTACCGAAAATTGGGGCTAGTCTGAGAGGAAAGAAACCGGAACATACAGCCAAATTGGACAGGATGCGGCAACCCTATTTGGTGTTCCGGAATGTGAAATGATTCTTTACTGACTTCCACATCATGTATGATTTCGATCTGGCCAAGCAAATCATTCTCCACATGAACATGAGTGGATTTGAGATTGTATGTATATACAATCTGTATAATGGTTTCGGGGTACTCTGGCCAGTCAATTTGCTTTCCCAGACATTCTAGTCAGCTGAACAACATTACGACACTTATGATCAGGCGTGATTGGGCATTGTGGATATACCAAAACCGTGGCAACTGTACCTCGAGTGCACCTGTTGGAAGGAGTTAATTTCGTGCTACCACAAGAATCTTGAATACTTCCAGTTATCCAAAGTGCTCTCCAGAAGACGTGGTAGGTGGTCAGAAATTCTTTCAGCTCACAACTTGGTAATGAAGCACCTGGACAGCAGCCGGAACCTGGCCAATAGTCATTCCAGATGGCCCGACCACTAGATTGGCTACAAATTGCTTATTGTATGACTAGGTGCAATTGTTTCTGTGCAACCGTGTAATGACCTCTGGCGAGCAATGATCACTACTCAAATTTCCGACTCATTGGGTGTCAATGTCTTGGTGACAGTAATGACCGACCAGCTACAGATGGCTCAGGTTCCACGGAACGAGAGCTCCATTGAGATGTCGTCGCAGCAGCTCTAACTTACAATGGGAGGATATATGTCCATGTGGTCAACTCACTGCACAAAAAATTAATATGGCTATTCCATGACAACTCTGAGTCCAGTCATTTTGAAGCTCTTTTGTGTACTGAGCATGTATCTAGGGATTACTACTGACCAGCAATAGACTCACACATATGTAAGTATGTCAGCAGCTGCGAATTATAGCAACCAATCACTGCGTGTAGGCATGCCAAACATGAGATCAACATGTCCTTGGAGACATCATCACACCCATAGGACTGCGTCATGATGGACTGCGTCACTGACTGGTCAGAGTCAAAGGCATCAGGCTTCATCAGAATTCTCAGTATTTTGAACCAACTGACAATGATGGCAATCTATTTACCGCGCTGGAAGCATATTGACTGGCCGGAATTGGCCTGGCTCCTCTAAGAACATGTCATTCGCAAGCGCATCATCTGAGAAAACATAGTTGCAGATTGTTGCACCCAATTTTCAAGCCAATGCTGGACCCAGCCACATGCTCACTGTTGTACAGACCATCTGCTCTCGACAGCCATCCATCTGCAGAGAGACAGACAGACAGGGTATCAAAACCAGACTGAGTATCAAAACCACATGGTGGCCCAATCTCTCTGGGCCTTCTGGAACTACAATCCAGACAATTTGGTTGAACTCTTACCACTAGCAAAATTCACTTACCATAAAGTGATAGACATATCTACAAGGAAGGCTCTATTCTTGGCTAATTCCAATTGCAATCTGGTAATGCAGTTTATGGCTCTGAAGCAACCATCTAACCTGAAATCAGAAATCCAAGCAGACACCTTGGCAACTTGCTTGGAGCAGACTCGCCAACCTCTCTGGCAGAAGTTGCAGGAGGCTGAAGGACATCAGATACAACACGTCGGTCGCACAGAGGATGCTTGCCAGATGCAGATAATGTCTTGTCAGCAATGCAGCTCTTGTGGATAACAAGCCCGACGAAGAAGTCAGATCACAACCAGACAGGACTGAATGCTCTAAGTAAGGTTATCAATAAGAATGCTGACAAATGAAACCTTCCATTTATGATTCTGAAGCGCAACGCTTTCCATCTCTCTTCACTCAACCGCTATACACCTCCCACAATTGGCCGGTGACCTTCCGAACTGCAGCCTACCATGGTCAATACCTCGTAGAAATGAGTAGATGACTGCATTCTTGCCTTGTAGCGACACTACCAGATTCTCCAATATCTCGTACTGTGGCAGGGTAATGATTAGGTGTAGACTTTCTGGGAACCTGCACATAATGTCCAGAATGGACAGAAGTTGGTCTACGAATGCCATCGAGAGCATCGGAAGAATACTCAACAGAGATTGGACATGGAGGAGTGTCATTGAACATTGTCGATGCGGTCGACTTCCGTTGTCTTACTTTCTTCTAGATTTCGGGCCTGTATACATGCCTTTGCCATCTCTTTGAACTGTGTACCACTAGAGGTGGAGTTTCCACATGTACCGAATCCACAGTGGAGCTGCTCATTAAGGCCTGCTCGAGTGTGAGATATATTCAAGTGATCCAGACGAACACGCATTAGTGTTATGTCATACTTAAAGGGGATCTCTTGTTCTGAAATGTTCGGTGCAGCCCGAGGGGTCTGCTCTTGAATCGGGGGATGATGAGATTCCTACCAATGGCATGAGATCTGTCCAGCGATGGTAAACTGCAATACTATATTGATGACTCCCAATCACTTTGAGGTCGCCAGCGATCATCTGACGAATGTAATATTCTGCTATATTACCGTATTGACGTATGCAACCGTATCGTCTCATATAGTCTCATACATAGCCATACTGATATAGAGCATTACAGAATCTGTCAAATCACTCTAGAGAAGACTGGGAAACACGACATCTTCCTTAGGAATGCTACTGATACACCTGCAGATCATTGTTACTACTTATTATTAGATGATTTTAAAACATATATTTAGTGTGTATTTTCATTTATATATCTACAGATCAATACATATAACAATCTATATAGTATTGCACATTCAAGCTGTGGGGAATTGTCGAGCAGAACTGGGGGAGCCAATACAGGTAGTTGCCAAGGGAATGAGAATATATGCTTGGATGCCACAGATGTGTGAACTTGGAGAAGCAACACAAGGACGTAATTGAGTGAACTCAGTGATGTGCATTGAAGGCTGTCAACAGGAGAATATTGAGATGTACTTGATAATGATCATCATGGATTTGGAGATGCACATGGAAGTGGTAATCAAGTGAAATTTGTAGTCAACATTAATGCATAATCAAGTGAGTTTGAATATGTATATGATTCCATGGTCACCTGACTTTGCTGATACCCTTGGACAGTAGTGATAAATGAAAATTGAGGTGTTTATTAGAGGTGGTCAATTGGAGGGTGTCGATTGAGAGGGAAATGTATTAGAAGCTTCACACATAGTTTGTTAGTTAACATAAATCACCGGGATGTGAGACATCCACTATACATGAGATGGCCAGGTAAGCTTCTAGCTAATGGAATTTATGCCAAGGTTGAACTCTTCCCCACTCAGGAACTCCCTTCCGCGATGCCAAATGTTAAAGAGCAAAGCACTGTACCAAAGTTTACTCTCGAGCAACGATATGAGGCTCCTCTTAGAGGTCTAGATAATGGGGTCATTAATGCTTTTCAGAAAGCAGCAGATGTTTATGGCCTTCGCAAGTCAAGTCTGGGACAGCAGAAGCGCAGTCACCAGATGTGAGACATTACCCACCAAGAGCAACAAAGCTTTACTACAGCTGCAGAGGAGGCAATTGTGAAGTGGATCCGAAAGCTAGATGATTATGGATTTTCACCTGGAATCGATAACCTTTTGGGAATGGTAAAGCAATTGGCAAAACATGATTTTGAGAGATAAGTTCCAGTTCACAACTTCCCTCAGGGAAAGAATCCCACTCAGCACAACCTTATAGAACAGAACAAGATTCCACAATATGTGATTCAACATTCTCTACTTGCTGTATGATTTGCAAGCCGAACTGATTGTCAATGTGCTTACGCAAGTAACCCCCATACTATTCAGACCCAGTTCCAAAGTCTTTGCAAGATTATGCAAGCTCAAAGATATTCCAATAAAGCAAACATCAATGTTGACGAAAACAGATTTGTTATGGGCAAATTGCCACACACTGAGATAGTAACTCAACAAGGGAAAAAAATCCACAAATTAAACAAGAGGGCAAGCAGGAATTCATTACAGCATTGGAAGTAGTATCCGCAGATGGATTTGTGTTCCCTCCACATCTGATAAGTGAAGGGAGTGTACACATTTGCGATTGTTATATGAATGTTAGAAAAGCGGGCCACAATGCTCACTGGGCTGTATCTCCAAATAGTCGGACAGATAGTAACATGCGGTATGATTGGCTTGCTAATGTATATAATCCCATTTCCATGGCCCGTTGTCCATGGGAACCATGTTTGTTGATATTGTATGGTCACGTTCCACACATCAACTTTATGTTCCTTACTTTCTCCTAAGCCAATATCATAGTGGTATTTTGCTTGCCCTCACATTCAACACATCTACTACAACCACTGGATATTGGACTTTCTGCACCTTTGCAGCTAGCATACCAAAAACCCATTGAAGATGTCTTTCCTACAACTCTCATTTGAATCAACAGAGGTATGTTCTTTCCACTGTACAATGAACTATGTCAGCAGGCCTATTCATATCGAAACAATACTGTAGCATTCAAATCATGCAGAATTGTACTGTGCAACCCCTGCTCAATACTAACTGAACTCCCAAATGCAACAGCTCTTAGATGTGCAACCACAAATTCCAATGATAAAGGAAACAGCTTTCCCCTTGAGTGTACCCCAATCTACAGTGTGAGCTTCACCAACAAACGTCCTGGGCTCTAATGTTTGCCAAAACTGCTACTACCAGCCAGATTTGCAATTTCATATTGAGATTCTGTCATACAGCAGAATATATGTCAGTGCAGGCTGCCATTGCCAATTTCTGAGCTCAGCGTGTTTTGGAAGCAGTCAAAAAGATACACCATTCGAAGAATGACCTGCAGAAGCTTGAGAAGGGAAATGTTGCAGGAGTTCTGACTGATTAACATATCATGAAGGAAGTCCATGTTCGGGAGACATTCGATGAAGAGAATGCCGCTAAAATGCAGTTTTACACAAGGAACTCTGTGCAGAGAGCTCTAGGTGTAACCCAAATTCCAGTTACCCCAGTAAGGCTTCAAGTACGGTTTCAATTGGAAGAACCACCAATCAGGTTGCTGTGTTTCACTTCTAGCACTACACCCCGTCCCCACTACTATCTGCCACAGCTTGCAGAAGTGATTGAATGTCACGCAGATGCAGAATCCCTTACTACCACTTTCTCAGTAGACATTTCTGAAAATGGATACTGCTCTCATACCACCTTACACCCGGGGCCAGATGAAATCTCCACCGCTCCGGTTAATATACCGGCCATGAGACTTCGCTCAACATAGTCATAGTGTGCAAGTATATCACTCCCAGAGCTGCTCAGATGACTCCTAGACCAATCTACAGTCACCACTTACATATACTGTTGATTGGAATATGGTTTTGTAAATACAGCAATGGTTGAAAGGAGGTAATAGATGCAGATATAATACCGCAATCTGTGCACAGACATTGTCTCGCTTCTAGTAGATATCTCACTTCCCGGTGATTTATGTTTACTTGCGATGATGAGATTAACACAACAGTTATCATTGCCGTTTAGCTTGTGGGGAGCTGGCTACACTTAGGGTTGAACATATTCAGATGACAATCAAGGGAGACTGGCTGCAAGCGATAGACTTTCAATAATGAGTTAAATCTAGAACTGGTCCGAGTCTGGTCTGTATTGGATTTGCACTCTGTTTGATGCACGATCTTATTTGAAATTGAAATCTGATTGATGCGGTACCATCTATGACTCAGATGAAGGCTGGAATGAAAAGAGGTTGGATGTTGGTATTCGATTTGTTTCTCTTCCGGGTTTGATCCTGTACTGAGGTTCATTATCCGCACTGTATGATTCCGCGCTGAGTCTAAATCTATACTTGGGTTTATTCTGTAATGGATTTGATTTATCAATGAGTTTGTTTCTATACTGGGTATGATTATGTATCCAATTTGTACATGTACTTGGTGTGAACTTCTTAATGGTACTATGTAAAGTGTAAGTCCAAATATCCATACATAGCTAGACATGAAAATGTGTGAGATGATACAATCACATGCATGGATACAGTAATATACTAGAGTAATACATCAGCAACATGTAAAATGGGTTTCAAGTAATAACTAACCAACTCAGCAACTATGCAGAGTATGATCAATTACCCCCAGTGGGCCAGTTTACTTCCAGATTTACAGAATTGAACGGAATGTTCTCTAAAATAGTAATAGACTATATCCAGGTGCTTCTTCGTGCTTCTGAATTTGTCAAATCAAATATACCATAATCATAGAGAATGTAACACCATTTTCAGAATGTTAGAGTATTGAAGTATTTAGCAATTCAATTGTTGGAGCTATTTGTAGTATTGGCCATGTCACCAAGACTGTAACTGGACCGCTTCAACCTGTGACCATACTCTCTGGGGGTTATTTGTGTAGCATCTATACCACCTCACACAATTCAATAAAGATATCTTATCTTCTCTCCTGTACACCTTGATTGAGACATTCTGATTTGGTATACCATCCTGTATATATCTTAATCCACCAGACAGATTAAATGCCTCACACTGCTAATAGTGTCTGATGCAGTATTCTCTTGCTTCAAATGTGCTGGTCCAAGTGTTCCTCCAACTACTGTACGATGTGTCTTGTGAGTCAGGTTTACTATCTGGATAACACTATCAATACAATCAGGCCAACCCTACTGATCTTTGTACCTAGGTGGAATGATCACCACATATTATTAAACTTGCACATGGTATACCCAACAGTAAGGTGATTGAATCCCATACAAACAGTCGATAGCTTCATTCCAGCTGGCATACGCTCTAGATACTGGAGCAATTGAATTTGTAAAGTCAAGCTGGAATGTTATACTGGATAAGTATTATCTTTGCCTTAGATAATATTATCAATGTCATTCTCCACACTTTACACATACTGCACCCAGATGTGTTGTAATTTAGGCATGATTCCATGGTTTCCATTACTTTACTCGTCCATACAATCGAGTTCCAAATACTCTACTAAAGTAGTGCTGTGATATGTTTGACAGTTGTATAATAGCTTATAATACAGTCACATAAATCTACTATCTATAACAACATTTTGATTATATCTGAGTACTGATCTACAGACTTCTTCTCCACTGACCAGTTTATTTGAAGTAGTGAATTGCTGTCCAACAATTAACATTGCGAAATCCATGAATGAATCTGTAAGTCATATTGATTGTATAGTTCCACACACTCCACGGTTATGTGTTACTTTTATATAATGTACTTATTGTGATTCTGGGAAGAACCAGGATCCCACTAGCATTGTTGCAGATATAAAAGATGGGCTCTGTATGTGTTTTACCATTTATCGTAATGGCTACTAGATTAAAAACATTGGAAAAGATAATCTCATTCAAATCTTACAGGGTATGATACAGCAGTGTCCTCTCCAGATTGTCCAGAGCACTACACCTGCGATTATGTTTGAACATTTGTCAACTGTAATTGACTTTCTTGCTAGATCGATCTGTCTCATTCACAGTGGTTACCCAAAGTTGGTACAAAATGTCAGTGGTACAAGTGCTACCAGATACTGATCACCTAATTGGTTCTACTGTATAGCTTATATAATATATCATTGAATAGCAATAGCGAATAAACCGCGTTTCGATAACTGTCCAATCTTCTACAAGGTGATTATATCCTTGTATGGTATCTGGTGGATGGAGAAGTCATACTTCATCTGCCTGATATCATTCGAGATAATATCATATATCTTCTGCTCTTGAGAATCTGTGATGTAGTCCATATCAGTTACTCTACAGGTGGATGCTTCTGTCTGAGCATCAGAATGACAGAGTTCATGTTCTGCATTCCTTTTGGCAGTTCTCATTGCCTTCCTACAAATCTCCTCTTTCACCAGTGATTTCAGTTGCATCTGTATTCGTGCAAAAACAATTCTGTGTCCAGTTGCATTATACTCCAGTTGATGCAATAGTTATTGATCATAATGTTCAAATGATTATTTTCAAAGCTTGAATTTAACCTCTCTTACCTTATGCATTTTATGCTCCAATTGGTTTTTTGCTTTCTATCAAGTGGGATTGGACCTTTTAGTAGCCGCTTATCAAGCTCAATCGAGGTTCACTGTCAATTGACAATGTTTTAATATTGAACCATTTTGAGCCCAGTAAACCTGGACCTCCATTATGTCATCAATTGTCTAAATCTCTAATTCTCTTACGTGATGGAATTCTGTTGCCAACTGTTCATCCACTCTGCGCTTGCTAACAAGAATGTATTCAGATCTCAAATATGTATGTACTTGTATTTGAATGCTGAAGTCCATTGTGCAGTGGGTTATGTAATAAATCAGAGTAAATTGATTGGCTGCAATGCAGAAAGATTCCACAGTATACCTAAACTGCTGGCATGATGATTATTACCAGCGGCTATTTCGGTGGCAGTTTCCATGCGATTGTTGCAGTTGACAGAAATGGTGGAATAGTCTACTACAACTGCTATGATCATTCCACAGATTCCTAACCTAACTGGATGACGCTTATTGTTGAATTGAATGATTTATAAAGTCGCTAGAGGCATTGACATTGTGGTACCTACCTGAATCAATTTTCAAATTGTTCCTGTTCATTTCTGGCATGTAGGGATGTGAACAGCAAGTTGTATAAGTTGTTAACTTATGACTGGAGCAGCTGATGGAATTTATCAGACTGCCAAAGCCAATAGGTGTAGCTAAGGCAGTATTGGTAGAACTGGTTGTAGATTGGGTGAACACCTAGAGTGTGCAGAGCATCAATATCAGTTTCCTCAAAAAGATCCAAACAAATAAGCCAGCATCTTGCATGATTAAGTCGGGGAAATGGTGGATGGCTAATGGGTACACAGTTGTGAATTGTTCAAATTACGCATGAGATTTGTGATCCTTGAGCAATGATATTTTGCTCAGATTTAACCCTAACCCTGCCAGTCAACAGTGGGTGGTAGTGTCACCAGAATCCATCAGCTCAGTCCATGTCAAGCGTGGACCAGATATATTTCGATTCCAGAGTGGGAATAGTGTAGTTTCAACTGCAGTATAACATACAGAATACGGAAGCGAAAGATCCATGAGAATGAGACGGCAGGGTAATATGTGGTGCAAAGTAAAAAAACACCACTTTCTTGCTATATACAATGATGCCACAATAACACAGGTGCAGCGAAAAGAGAAAAAGAGAAAGAAGATAGAGGGTAAGTCTATACTGTTCAGTTGGAACAACTCCTAGTGAGATATAAACTACGACATACCTATAGTTCCTCTGTCTGTATATATCCAGCACCACTCCCACTACCAACCCCACTGCCACTCGGGAACAACTTTTGCGTACAAAATGACATTCCAACTGGACAATCTGGGATGCATCGGTTAGTATTCTGCGGTGTATGAATATTCAACTGAAGAATCTGAGGTGCACTGAGAATACTGAGACTCCCAGCAAGACATTGATATAGTGGACGAAGTACTATATGTTTCTGCTCCACATTACTGTTCAGACTGTGGAAATCAAATATCAACTCGCTCGGTGGTGACTGGTATTGCTGGTTAAGTTGGTTCGAATGTTTTTTTAAACTGGTATTCTTTGTTTCACCTCGCGCTTTAATTCCTCCCAGGATTTGTGTACCACAGAGCGCTTGTGCAAGTCCACCGTGAATGTGATGCAAGTCACTTTAAAGTGGTTTTGCAATGTTGAACTTGTTTCTGAGTCGGGTCATACCATGGGCTATAATGTCAACCTGCATAAGAGCACACACTGCCAAATGTGCAAAGTGGAGAATGAGTCCAGTGATTTCTCCTTCAGTGGTAGTGTTTGCAAAGGTTAAACAGAGGGAAACTGGCTGCCGGAATTGACACTTGGTGTGTGTAGTTTGTTCAAGTGTTATATGATTGCGATTCGTCGAACTACCTTGTGTGCCTGGTGGTTGCAAATTTTCCGTGATACCTTTTGAGCGATGTGGAACAATTCCACAGGCTGTAAATGCATGCACAATACTTTCCTTGCTAGATGCTTCCTGTCATGCTTTATTGAATCAGGAAAAGAAGCTATTGCGGCTGATGCCAATATTGGTAGTAAGGAAATAGTTCTCAACAGCTTTCAAATGGATGTGCTGGTGTGGGGAACAATGTTCGACATCGAGAGGTTGTGGAAGATAAGTGGAGTGCACAGGGAGGCAATATACAACAATATTATTCTGTTCACGGTTGTCAATACACTCACAGGTAATATGAGAGCCATGACCCTCAGGAATAGGTAGTCATGCTTCTCCAGGGCAATGTTGTTTACTGTTGGAGTCATATTTATCAACTAACCACCACAATGCTAGTTCATCATCAATGCATCCCTCTGGTAACACTGCAAAATATGCCTCAGGATCCTCAGTATCTACATTCTGGTACTATCCAGTACGGTGTACCTTCTTCTTCTCAATAACAAAAGAATGAAATACATTGCCATATGCAGAAACTGCTTCAACAGCAGTAACAAACTCACAATTTCCATGTGGTTTCACCCGGGAATTCTTTCATCCTCTGGAAGAAATTATGGTGGTAAGTCTGGCATACACGAAAAGCAATCCCGTCTTATCGATATTTGTAATTGCTTGAGGATTGATATGGTTCTTTCGAATAACATTTCCAACTTTTCAAAAATGATTGAGAATAATATGATGATTGTTTGCATAAGATGGCTGTCAATCAATGCAGCAGGCAAAGTTGGAAGTCAAAACAAGATGTCAATTGAGAAGATGTGTAATTCAATTCTTTCCAATAGAATGATTTTGTTGATGACCCATTGGAATCCGCTGTTGATGTTCATTCTTTGCCAAAAACTTGACATTTTGGATTAGGTCATGAAGCCAGCGTGGAAACCCAAAATCGTTGTAGTTTAAAATCTGTACCATAATTGCTGTTTCTGCAGCAGGACCGAAAACCTGCTCATCGCTATGTGCTTCCTGCCGAGTCAGGTGACCCTTGTTTCTGTTCTCTAAGCTGGACTTCTTTAGTCCATATACCATTGAAGCTTTGGAAAATATTGAATGGTGCCACCCTATAATTCTGGCAGTACTTAGTTATAGCGTGTTCTCGAGATCTAGATTGGATATGATTGATCGCTCCTTGACATGACATATACTGAGTATGACGGGTGTATGAGTTCAATGTGCCTGATGAATGAGTAAACACAGCCAGAAAGCGGGGTCGTCATACCTCAGATCAATGATTATCTGGCTGCCTTGGTTCCCGCGGATGTCTCCCATTCCCATTCCATACATTACCATATTTCTGATTTGCTTTTTGTACCTTTTCGGGAATGTGGAATCAACACAATGAGTATCCAGGTCTGGGTGTATGGGGTATAGCAGATAATATTTTGAATATTTCCAATTGTGAGCAGGAGTGATGTGGTGTGCTAATCGCACAAAATACTGGACAAGTAAGTCTGGTAAAATTCCCTGAAACTTAGTACAATTATAGCCCCAGGAAGCGCATTATCCTGTGGATCTCACCACTAGTCGTTTGAGTCCATCTCAGTTTATATTTGTTGCATCCACAACTCTGCCAGATAGACCATTCCATAATAATAATTCACCTGAAATGGGATATGTGTGCACAGAAACTGCATACATTTCACAATTTCGAAACAGTGTAATGTTCCACCGATATATACATCATCCTCAATTCAACTGTCAGTCCTGGAGATGGTATTGACTGTGGACAAAGTGTTCTTTAGGGCTTCTGCTAACTGCAATAATTCAGTTGTGCAATTGTCCAGTTAACATCGGAAATGTGGAACAATCCAGATGTACATCCGCTACCTGAAATAAGCGGTGTGTTGAAAGCCCTCTGCCAACTAAACTGGATGCCGTGGAATTTATTGTTCTGGGTTCATGTGATCATATTGGATAATCCAGTTCATTTATTATGATCATCCATTCTCTATATTTCACTCCTACTACCTTCCTCAGAGCCTTTGTCTTTGTTGGATACTGGGTATTTGTTAAATCTGGCATCTGAGAGTGCATATGTACATTGTCAAGAGTATTAGGAGCAGGTGGTATACCAGGTACTTAGCGTACAGGTAGATCATATGTTAGGTATGAATTTCTCATCACCAGTTATTCAGATTTACATGCCTCTGTCAACTATTGCTGAGTGAGGATGATTCCACATTGCAGGTGTTTCAATTCCGGTGAGTATCAGCCCTTTGTTCTACAATGTTGAATCAAAATGTTGATACGAAGCCTCAAGTTGAATGTTATCGAATAATGTGTGTCGCAAGTTGAGGATGGTTTCAAATTGCAAGAATGTTGATTATATTCCAGAAATGGAAACTTTGAATATTTGGACTACTTTCAATAAATTTGCAGGGGATGAACATCATGCTGCTGGATTGGAACATGAAGAACCATTGTATGAAAGCAAATGAATTGAGGTTGGCATATCACATTCACCACAGCAAAGCGCCCAGTGAAAAATAGGGTAGGTGAAATATAATGTTGCATTATGATTAGTTTTCTTTATATGCTAGAATGTATATATCATATCCCATTTGGTACACATACACTTCCGCTACTAAAGATCATTAGCATAGCGGAGAAGGTTTTGTCTGTCATCTGCTTCAATCAATTTCAATAGACTTCATCTGGAACTGCTGCCCTCACTACCATCAGATCGCATCAGGGCAACCTTGTGAAAAATACCGATCCGTCACCTTTGAGTGGTGGATAAGAAAGATGGATCATCTTAATAAAAAGAAGGTGTAATCTTTCTGGCTAGCTGTATACCTGCCCAATGACTATCAAGAACTGATTGGGTATTACAAGATTTACAATAGTAACGATCGATAAGTAACCAGTGGATTCATAAGCAGTTCAATACAGTTCCAAAAGATGCTCAATAAGAAGTGATCACTCTTGCTGCTTTACACACCAGCCTCATATTGAATGAAGTGGCAGGTCATACACACAGTGGATATATAACATCTCATGAGGGGCTAATCTTGAGGCATGAAAGAGTTCTTGCGGAGCACTCGGAGATGTTATGTCATACAACTTCTGTGACCTATACAGTTATAAATCACACGATGGTGAGCATCAATCCACGATTTCAATTTCCTGATTTAACCATGTAGTCAAAAAAATGGATTGTGTGATTAACATTGCTTTTTCTTAGCCAGGTTTTATAATTTAAAGATGGTGCGAAACACCACAGTTCATGACAACATAATGGGATATGCAATACCTTCATTCCATTGAACTTTACTGTTACCTTCAAAATACTCAATCATACTCCCAATATAGTCTAAACTATATAATACTTTGATATTCATATACCAATTGGTTTAGTTCCTAGGGTAAGGACATGAATAAATATCTACTGAAGCCAGTGAATATGACTGCACCAGATGGCCTATCTTGCTGTTAACATTGGGTTGATAATAATTTGAAATCATCTGATATTAATTATCACAGTGCCCTAAGCCAAGATAGTCTATTTGGGAAACCCACCAATCAATTTTATACACCACCTGTCAATAGTTACTCTCCTACACTGCAACTATTTCCTGTTACTCTTCAGTTCTACGCCTATTTTACACTTAACATAACACCTAGTGCACAACTATACACCGGTGGAAGTACATCATTTCCAAGTTATGGGCCACTGTAGCAATGATATAGTATCCCTCAAGGTGGTTATGGTGAGTCTCAAACGTTCCCCTTTCTACAAACTACAGAACAAGAGCTGTCACCTTTAGGCACACCACAAGTACCTCTATTAGTACCAGGAAACAATACAGTCAGGTTGTTGACCATGTCCAGATCAACACATTCTGATACCCCTTTTGGGATATGTAGGTACCACCGCTTAACCTGCTTAACGAAACCATATCAGCCGGCTGCAAAACCGCCTGATCATCAATGTTTCTGGATTTGCCAACAATCTCTGTTTCACACAGATGCTCAATGGTCACATTGAAGAAGATGTAGAGAACAATGATTGGTTTGACAACCATGGTGCTGAAGAGAAAACTTCCTTCAGCCTGAAGCAAACTCAATTATCCTTGAAGCACTGTACCAAAAGGATGTGACTGCCCAACAACAGGGTTTAGAACAAGTGGAAATAATTTGGGTACCATGATTGTTAGAGAAAGTACATCTGGGCATTGTCTTGGAGCACAGCCATATGAAACAGCTTTGAGATGGACTTCTGCACTGGGAGATGGCAGCTGCAGATTGGTTTACAGCAATTGAATATTGGCTACCTTTGGAATATTGTAATTATACCAAATAGATTTGGTGACAGTGGATCATAATGATTGTAAGGAAATGTGCATATAAGATTCACCAGACAAGAAATAAAGGAAGGCAACACTACAACCAACCAGTCATAGCAATCAGAGAGCACCCAAGCAATCTGGCAAGCAGGGATCTCCAAGAGTGGCTAAATATGACATTTATGGTTGTAATTCCCAGCATGATGAAGAATTACCATACATCCTCCACATAATTTCAAGCCTAGTATCTGATTGTGGGGCAGTAAAAGGTACCAATTGAATCCTTTAACAAGAATGGAGGGCTAAAAGAACCATACTGTGTAAGAGGAATGTTCAGGTAAACCTTAGAGCATGAAGAATGAAATGCAGAGAATGTGGGATTATACACACCCATGCAACTGATAAATAACCATATATATGGCCTGATTTGATACAACAGTAGCAATGCCAATACTTTTAGGTTGAAACTGGGATGCAACTTGAAAATATTATTTGTAGAAATAAGAGTAGTAACAGGGAAGTAGAATGCAAAGCACCTGATTTGACTGGCACAGGTAATCCCAGCAAGTTATATTCAGGCATGAAATTCACAACTGAAAATCATTATATTAAGACTTTGGAAGGTTCAGAATAGAAATACTGAGTGGTGAGTGGGGAAGATGGTGGGCAACAGATTGGTATTGGTATTAATGAAAGTTACAATTGAAAGAGAAGACATGAGTGGAGTTGACAGATATTGATATATTTGAATACTATTGAGTCAAATTCCTAACAGTGTAATCAAGTTCCAGTGCACCAGATGAAGCACCTATCTGCTAAATAAACTTCAGAGCAACTGAAAAAAATTATTAAGGAAGAACAGAGGACACACCAAGATGCAAGAGAGGTGTAGAAGCAAGTAGATGAGGGGGTGATCCTTGATCTGGATAATAGTAGTTCAATATTCCATACTGTTCTCCACACAATTCATACTGAATGTGATCATGAGTGTCAAGATAAGCCCATCAGGAAGCTCATTACTCATCCATTATACCAATCTGGAAATGATTTTATTTGTGGCAACATTTATTCAACTCCAGGTCTACCTGGTATCAGGTTTGTGGTGCACTAGATTTGGCCAATATAAATGATTGTAAGGAAACGGATTTGGAGATCAGATATGCCAGAAGTACAGGTGGCAGCTAAAATGGGTCTAGGCAAGTAATTTACCTCAGTAGCAGCAACTATAATATGGAACTGATTGACTGGGTAGGTTGTCAGGGTGTTGCCATTGCCACAGTTGTCGATAAATACACCAGCTGACTGGGTGAATATGACTCATAATGATTTTCCACACTGTTATGGGTGAAGAATGTTGGACCAATTCTGGTGTAGAGGGAAGCATATGTTGACTTGTGGTGCAGCTGGCAATTTGGTGATGACTATATTGACATGTCTATTCACCTAGTTGACACGTACACAACAAGTAAAGAGAATGTGGCTCCGCCGCTCAACCCTACCCTTACCCCACATGATGACCCCACCCAAAGTAAGCCCTACACTCCTCCAGGGCGGTATCACGACCATACATCCAATGCATAAAGAAACAACAAACCCCACAGATACACAGTGCTGAGCTCCTCCCAAGTGATCAGCCAAAACCAAAGCTCTTCTAAAGCATTACCAAGCCCAGAGCTCCTCTGAAACAATTAAACTCCCAAGAAACAAAAAAACTCAAAATACCAACTCCGAAATCACATCAACTTCGCAGCGCAACATCCAGGGCTTCATCCTGGACTGGTCTGTCAGCTTCTGCACTCTTGACCTCCAGTTGACTGCTCCTCCAACAGCGATGATCACTGTTGCATCTTGTCCAATGCAAGCCAGTAGGATCTTCCCACACCCTCCCAAGATTCCCGTCAAGGCTTCTCAATTCCCTAGTGAATGAGGTCTTCTTGGATTTGTCGATCACTACTGGTGGATCATCCTCATCCTCATCCTCATCCTCATCCACATCTTCCTCCTCATCCTCACTCTAATTTTCATCATGTTCATCGCTAGAACACATGCGATCCTTCATATGACCTGCAGAACTCCCACTGGAATTGCCACCCATGCAAATACAACTGGGATAACTACCCTTGGACGTACTGCGGGCAGCTGCCAGCAGTTAGTTGATCGTGAGTGACGATGTGTTTGGTGCCAATATATACTATGTGTTTGTTAGCTCCTGAGGCTAGAAGATGTCCATCCAGGTGTGCTCGCTTGGAATTATATTCGGTGATGTGTATAGCTTTCTCTCCCTCGATACCTCTCTGTACTGATGACCCTTTCTTGCCACCTTTTGATCCACATTACACCGGAATAAACCTTCAACCTGTGGTGCCATGGCAACATGACTTCCTTCACCTTGATTGTCATAGATCATGATTTTGTAGCAATTGCCAGGGATGATCCATAGTTCTTGATCCATGAGCCTTGATTGGGAGACCGAGTTGTGTGCTCCTGCCACCTGCAAGAGATCCCTCCTAACAACTTAATTGATGCGGCCGCACCCTCTTGGTAGCTGAAACCTGAATTGAACATCTCCCTGCCTGATGGCCTTGCCTGTTACCCTTCCAGCGAAATCTCGAATTTCCTGTGTCTCCTTTGTGGTGGATTCTGTATACCCAGATACCATCCTTCGGTCTCCACAGATGTGAGAGTTCGAGACACAATTCAAGTACTAACTCTTCTTCAAAGGGGGCATTGTTCCGCCGGTATCCATCACCCAGTAGTTTTCGATCTTTGTCGTCATCTCTGCTGAATGGCAGGTGGCAGTGATGGTATCATCCTTCGCTTGGGCAGTATTCACAGTGATTTTCTTCGTGACAGGAGGAGCACCCCGCTTCTTGCTCAGGCTGTTCCAAACCTCATGCCCTTCCTTAATGTCAACAAAAACAACTCAGTTTGCCTTTGTGATCCTGATCCTCATCACTCTCATCACCTGTCCTGCTCTTCCTGCCTCCATCGTGGTTATTTTGCTTTGGGGTTTCCATCCATCAACAGTAGGGCTTCCGGGCCAAGACGTGTTTCGCACTTGATCCTGGCCTCCATCTTGACCAACTTGATTACACTCTTATCTGACATCAGTGTTGCCGTCCCATACTTGTGCATCATCAACTGAAGAAAGAACTGCGAATTGTCATTGTTGGTATTCCATGCAGAAGATAAAACATGTGCTCCCCATTAGTCCATTTGGCCAAAGGTGCAAGTTTTCCCATCCCAAGGCGAGGACTCAGAACAACTATTATAGTCAGGGGAAGATGGGTAGCAGGTGGGAGCTCCGCCATCTTGCCGGCTTGCCAGGTGGTGGAGGGGGGGGTTTATCAAGCTCTGTCATACTCTAAGTAGAGTGAATACAGTATGAATAAAACAAAAACAAACATTATAGTTCTTCACCTTCTGTTTGATCCGTAAAACATGAGTGTCAACATCGTCGAAATCCTCAAGTCGCATCACTTGATGAGCCTCCCTACTCTGAAACACTTCGAACTTCAACCTTAACTTGTACGCTGTCGGCAGATTCTCTCAACATGTACGATGCACGCAGCAGTCGCTCCATTTCAAGAGTGTCCGTCAATCGAGAAGTACCATGTTGTTTTACCCAGTCATTGACTGCAGCGCAAAGTGTTAATTTCTCCACTTCAGTTGCATCCTGCCACACCAGATTCATGGGCCGCTCATCCTCCCCTGTAACTATACCATAGCTCTGGTTCAACTCCAAGTCATGCGCCATCTCTCCTGACCAGTAGTTGTAGTTTGACCCATTGACCTTTGTAATCGATATGGCAGAGGAAGTGATCATGAGGATGTCCCTGTCAGTGTTGTCAATTATACTCCACTGCTCATCAAAATGGGTCTCTTCTAAAAGTTGTGTTCCCCCATAGTTGCGAAGCATAATTACCAAAAATACGATGTGACTGAGCTAACAACCTGTTTGACCAATCCTGGCCCAGAGGGATGCGTACTTCGACTTATAGTGCAGCTGGTATATTGGTGGTGCATATATTGACTTGTCCATTCATCCATTGGACATGTAGACAAGATGTAAAGTGAATGTGGCTCTGCCCCTCAAGTTTAATCTAACACCTTGTGATGACTGCACTCAAAGTCTGCCCAACAAATGACAAGCATGGTATCTGATGCAGAGACTGAGTTCTATTCCGCACTGCCTTTTAAAGATCCAGAGATCTCCACTGCTTTAGCATGCAGTGCTTACTTCAGCACTTGAATCAATCCTGAAGATTGGAATGTCTAGAGTGGTATAGATATATTAAAGGGATATCAAAGAGATAACAGATGCCACCTGTTTCAAACTTGTAAACATATTGGATGCAGAAATTACTCATCTCATTCTTAAGGATGAGATCATCTGTATTAACAAGCTGGATAAGTGATGAAATATCCAACATGTTTCATATAGTACCTTAACATTTGATGTGAAACTGTCAAGCAGCACCCTGCTGTCAAACTGTTTCACAAGATATGTTATTTTCTGTATGTCTCATTTGTACAAGGGGAAACACAGTATAGGCTGCCAAATTGTAAATAATGTCAGAATTCCTTTCAAGCTACCAGTTACAGCAATGCCAGCATTTTATTTACTCTTTTATTAGTAATACCAAATGTTGAGACACATCTCAGATTGTCCTAACAAGTCTGAGGATGATTCTGTCAATGATTCTGATGGTACAGAGGCGATTCATTCCAATGCAAACTGTTTCATGTGTGTCAACCAGCCTGCAGACAACATAGTCCAACATGATTTGATCTACCAGCTGATATATATTCAAATGCCGTTTATAATCAGCAGATCATTAGAATTGACGCTTATAATCACATAGCTATTGTTTTGGATTCTGAAGAACATTGCACACATTGTTGATACTGAGTGGACCAAGAAAGATGAAGCAAACCTGGAAACCGTGGTGGAACAATTCACAACGCAATGAACATCAGGTATCTAGAGGGTTTCTAAATGATGGCTCAGATGTTTCTCCCTGGTTTTGGAGGAAATGGAGAATCTGATTAACATTTGAGTACGATAGTATAATCAATTGCAACCCCATACTTGAGTGGATTGTCCAATAATCCAATGGTTGCGAGTGTTATTTCTACCAAATCTGATGAATAGACCAGTGGAGTATTCTGAAGCTGACAAAGAGAACACTTCTAGTGAAGTGCCTCTTCCTGAACCAGGACAATATCAACACGCTTATGCTGGTGCATCTCCTCTGCAAATTGCAGTTCTTGTTGTCAATTTCCTCACATGATTTGGTAGTTCCAGTTGTGGCAAATGAAGTATTGTATTCATCACGTGGATATATTCCAAATAAATGCAGACATGGGAAATGATGAATACAGAGAAATGCAACTCAATCTCCAGGATTCTCCACATCTCTCTGAGTGTGTAACAGCACTCAGAGTGGACCATTCAGACTATCAGCTGCCAGCATCGACCTACACCTTGTTGACCCGGAAGATCTGGGAATTGAATGCACACTACAAGATATGAATACAGGTTTTGTGGCTGGGGCAAACCATAGTTCCATGTATATAGCAATTGAATTCAGATTCCAGTGGCTGTGATAACATACAGTGTGATCTCCACCATCAATTTAAAGTCACCATACTCAGAGACCTCCTGGTATAAGTGGTCGACCAATCATCACCCCATCAATTAATTGCCATATTCTCCGATCCCATCAGAACAATCCAATGGGGCTGACAGAAACCTGAGTAATATTGTAGTTAAATTGTGACTATAAATAATACTCCTTGATTATGAGGACAGTGATGTCAAAATGAGCCTTGATAGATACTGAATTGATGATCATATTAACCGATACAAATAGTCAAAATGCATTTTGTTTAAGAATATGCAGTTGTTGAATAATTCATTTCTGTGTCATTTCTGTGTCATATATGAACTGTTAACATTGGAATTATTATGTATATCATTAGTACGAGGTATGAGCAATTTTATTATTCTTCTTGCTCATTTAGTAGTGAATTGGAGTTCAGGTTCATTGACCCACACTGAGTGGTAAAGTGACACAATCTTTATTGAACAACAAAATTTATGTAGTTGTCAATATGCTCATCCAATAGGGGAAAGTTTGAAGTACTCAAGCTTTCAGATACTGATTGACTGCTTCATTCTGCACTGGGTAATATCTGGGCATTATAAAAATGGTAAAACTATGCCAAGCCAAACACTTCAATTTAAGATCCTTCATTAATGAAATGTAAAATTGTTTGGAAGTCATACCTAAACATCTCAGCAACTCTAAGCAGCTACACTCAATCTTCCAGATGCTGCCAAATGCTACCAGATAGGCCAAATGCAATGGAATGTCCTTACACATACATTGAGACTACTTTACCATTTCTCCACAGTACTCTTGAAGTTGTGGAACAGAAACCAAGAATATCCTGAAGTGGATACAGTTGTATTCAAAATGCTACAAAAACAAACCAGTGGGATGTGCAAATTCCAGAGCTATTGAACGCATTGGCTGCATCTACAAGACAGTTCCAGTAAACGTTCAATCAGGAGCCATACTCTCTGCAAGTAATGATCACTAGGTCTATATCAAATTGTATCATTCTATCAAGTATCTTACACCTGTATGCTTTGCTTATGCATGGTAATTGATCGGCATTGTAGTTGGTATCTAGATCAACTTGACTCCTTCCAAGCTGTATGCTATCAAGTCTGTCAGATGTAGCATTCTCGTGCACCAATTGTGCCAGTCCAACAATTCATCTAATTACTACCGAACATTTTTGAGCTTGAGAACATAATATCCATTGTTGAGTCTGCTTTCACCTCTGAGAAATGATTGATGCAGTGTTTCTAACTGGCAGATACCATTGATATTGGATAATCTAATTTGGTGCAGTCCAGGTAAAGTATAATGGAAGCAACACAGCAACCCAGCCCAAGAAGGTGTTATCAAGGTAACTTTCCGTATAGTGGACTGGGATGGTGTATTATTCAGGTATGATCTGTTGGTTTGCATTGGTATATCATACCTTTCAATCAGGTTCCAGATGCCGAACAGATTTTGGGAAGTGAAATTGTTGGTAGTAGTACAGCAGCAACATCTAAAGGTTAACATACAATCAGTCTATGAGTACATTTTGATCATATTGTCGCACCAGTCCATGTACTCTGTGATTACAGGCCTCACCGAATTGTGCACATAATAGCCATCCCAAGTTGAGAACTTCGAAATCTACTGATGCATTGCTGAGTGTGGTTCATTTCAATTATATATACACTCATGAGACATAAAATTATCTAGAATGATGCACCTGTTATGAGCTGGACAGACATATGACGTGTCCTGACTCTGATAGAGGTGTAAATGATGGTCTCTGGGAGAAATTTGCTAATTGTCAGGCGTGGATAGTATATTGATACTATTTGTAGTATTAATAGTATACCAGCTATAAATGCCAAGATATAACAGTGTCTCTTCCATATAGTCCGGACCCATACACAAATCATTTTGGTTGAGCATCTTACACATGTACTTGCCTTTGTTTGCAGATCAATATACCTGTTTTATATTGGCCATATATTGGCATACAGCAATATCTGCTGTGAAATTGTTGCTAGAATCTATTTGCCAAATGGACTCAGATATATGGCAAACAACATGCATGGTTAGGTATCTGATTCGTATTAGATTGTTTTCAATGATTATCCAGAAATGCAAAATGCCAATTGCCTACTAACAAGAATGAAAATCAATCATGCAGATTGCGATTTCCTTCATGAACTACATCAGCTCATTCAAACTGAGACCATATATCGCTCCGTCCAGCTTGGTCACAATGTGGTCTCTATCAGCAATATCCCAGGTGGTGACTTCAGTCTTAGCATTGGACTGACAGAGCTTAAATCTGACAATCCTGTTGGTGGACAGGTTTGCCACATTGTAAACTTCTGCTTCTGCAGCAGTCTTTGTCTGAACAAGTATTTTGGAAAGTGTACTTCTGGGGCAGGTTGCATTAGTTCCAACATCAAGCAATTTTTGCCACTCAGAATGTTGGAATAATGAATTGAAAAGCTTTGGTATAGGAGGTATCACCTGGTGGATTTCAAAATCCAATTGTAGTTAATATTTGAATTCACCAGCTGCTGAGGATTCTGTTGCCGCATGTTGGGCATTATACAGCAAAACATGAAACTTCCCTGATTTTATCGGAGTAATCTTTTCAGCCCGATCCATCTGAACCTCCATTGTTGCCCACATTGCATAAATGCTTTGTTCATGTAACAGATGGAATCCACATGCCAAACTTTCATTCACTGTGTTCTTCACAAACTTCAACATTTTCTGTTTCCAAAAGTACCCTACTTCTTGCGTAATTGCTTCAGTGCATCACCTGGTGCTGTGAAGGATAGCTCATACTGAATTTGTCGGCTAGCAAGTGGAGAGATTTCACAAAATGAGTGGATTGCTCCAATTGCCATTTCATCAGAAGCTGTTTCAACTGTAGTGTTCTTGTCATTGTTTCAGCAGGAAGCATTGAATCAAAATTCACTACCTGGATTCTGATTGTATCCCAGATATCTTTCACCTGCCAGGAGCAGCATTTTTAGGAATTGAAAAGTTGAGGGATGCTCTGGAGCCTTGGATATTGTCATACCAAAGTGAATCGATTGTCAGGTTGATTATTGTCACTATTGCCTTTTAGGTATTTGATCTGCCAGTGCAATTTGTCTTTAGGTAAACTCAGGAGCAGCTGATGCAACTTATCAGGCTGCCAATCCCAATAGTCATTGCAGAGACAGTATTTCCAGAGCTGGTTGCAGATTTGGTTAACACCAAGAGTGTGCAGAATATCAATAATAGTCTAGTCCAGAAGCTCAGAGTAAACATGCTGATCTGTGGAGTTATTGTATGGTTGATATGCTTGATGACATTTTGGCAGACTTTTATGAATTTTACACATCACATATAAGCGATATGAGACTTAAGGATTCATAACTGGTTCCGGATAATCCCCATCCTAGAAAGAGTACTGAGGATAGCATTGTCTCTGCAATTCATCGCCACAATTCCATTTCAAGTTGAAACCATTTCTATTAAGATTCTTCACCTACAACAGCATAGTTCCAATCTTGGAATGGCATTTCTCGTCAGTCTTTTACTCAAGTTTCCTGGTTCAAGAGATATGTCCAACAAGAAACAAGGTGCCTAGTTTCGGAGTGCAACAGATATCTTGTCATCAATTGGACATAGTGAGATGAAGCAGGTAGGGATAGTTATTGCACAACTAATCAGTCAAGTAAGTCTGCTCAGATACACAAATGACTGGTGCAATTGTAGCTCCAGGATACAGCCTACATTGCTTATCTCATCACGAATCTCCCGCATTCGTCTCTCTATTAGTTTGGTGACTTGCTGAGTTTGCAGGTTGCACCAGTTCAATACTAAGGCAGATCACAAATTGGATATCTGTGAAACCAAGCTGTATTGATAGCAAAATATCCCAGTAATACAATCTTCCGAGAATATGTGGATGATCTTCAATCCCACTATCATCAGCATGCCTGATATCAAGAATATTGTGTAGATTGCACAGTGCATCTGCTGATTGGAATGATTCAATTTTGAAGTTATCCAGTTGACTGCTTAGATGTTCATCAAGCAATGTTATTTGTGGCTAATTCAATCAGTGAGCCTGTTCAAAGTGGTGTGTGGACCGAGATGGAGGTGATGGGTTCCATTGTTCTGAATCCTTGCGATGCTTGTTGCATAATCCAGTTGGTTTGCCACATGCTTTCCCCTTTGCATTTTGAACACCAACTATCTTCCTATGTGTCTTCATCTGTGTTTGATCAGGGGTACCTGCCAGATCAGGCTCCTGGGGGTGTATAGTTTCTTTATAGAGAGAATCTTCAGGTGGTGGTGCATCAGGTACATTGTTTGTTTCTAATCATTTTGCATTTACCCCTGAAGGGAGGAGCCCAGCTAAGTTACCATATGCCAGCCGACCACTGGTGGTCATGGAATTTAATTGACATTGTTTTACCCCTGTCCATCGGAAGCTTCCTGTCTATCCATCAGCTATGTTACGACCACTAGCTCATGCAACACCTACATCTGACTCAGGCAAAGTCGTATCCTCCCACTTCCCGCTACCCGATGGAGGGCACTAACGCCACTAACCCACCAAGCTCACCCCCCATTATTTTTATTGTATGCTCAACCTTTGTTGAGTTTGACACAGGGAACTCGGATCAGGTACATTGTCTGTGGGTATATAATTGGATTACTAGGTTATCGATCAGCATTCAGGTGGACCAATGTAATACATAAAATCATGGCTAAGGTTGTTCCCAGCCGGTGGGTGACACAATCATATCTGGTCATTGCCATTATTGTATTAGTATTGTGAGGTATTGTTGATAGTGTGCCTCAAGTCAGTTCTGGTGAAATAATTTCTTGTGACAGCTAAAACTCATAACATTTATACAGTAAGGGTTAACCATATTGGAGAAATGGTCAGTTAACATTTATTGCAATCGACCTTGATGAAGCTATAGGGGTAAATTCATTCTCTTGTGGATAATTGCTTCAAAGCGAGATAACTTAGATTAGAGTACTGGTCACATTCACATTGCACTCTGCCCATTGTAAGAGAGGGGTGAATTTATATCAGCTTGTGTTCAGTTTTCTTCATTAACCCGGGGATGTATATCACATCGCACATAATAGTTATTTATATCTCGTTGTGAAAACCATTTGTAGAGTAGAGGTGGGATTTATTGTCATCACTGCAATCTACTTGGGATTCATGTTCATCAAGTGCCTGCTGCAATCACCAGATCAGGCCTTTTATTACATCAATGTGGTATTGATAGTGATACCTGCACTCATGCCTCCAAGTAGATGGCAATGGAGGTATATTATTTTCATAAGATGACTAGCTGAGTTGCAACCTTGCTGTAATCTGGTTGATTGATAAAGGAAAAGGAATCGGCTGGTATAGTGTTTGCAACAGTTCCGGAAGACGATTTGGGTCCCGATTTGGGTCGTTAATGAAGCGATTCCAATTTGCCGGTCTGGGTCATCAATCCACCCAGATTGCCAATTGGAGTACAGATTGATGGAAATTTCACAACCTGGCTGAATTGGGCCAGTTGTCATTGGGTTCCCCAGCAGGTCCAACTGTAGATTGCAATAATGCTCTGGTTTTTCCTGGTTGATAATAGTATCAGATCAGAATCGCTTATTCAACATCGATTAATTTGCTTTCGCTTGAAATGCAGTTTCTAATATTGAATATTTTGGAATACGTGTTGTTGCATTGATATGTTGTATTCTTACCTTCAGAGGAGGTCAATTGTTCTATAATGGGATCAACTATCTGTGCGATGCCTTGTTTACCCAATATGCAGGACCAAGAATTGTTGACCCTCTGTAGAAGCTCATTTTCAGGATAAGGCAGGAGTATTGATTATCCACATAGTTCAGAAACACATCCTGGTATTGGGTAGTATAACAAGACTCATCTTCCGGATCAATATCCTTTGCATTGTTCCACTTTGTAAAAGATGCCAACTTTGGGAAATGATCAAGAATCTTTACTGCACCTAAAACCATACCTCTTGTTGAAGCAACTTCAGCTTAATATTTCAACAGCTTCTGGCGCGCAAACTTTACGGCAAAGTATAAGTCGTCCTCCCATTGTGTCTTCTTCTTAGGTGGAGGTTGCATAACAGCATCCTGATGATGGAACAGGCCATTAAACAAAATTCTAACATGATGTGGAGGAACCGTGAGCCATTTCGACATCCACAGGGTCCAGTACCAACCTGCCATTAAAGTTTCCTTGATGTACTTGACAAAGATCCACTCATCCAGTTGTGTTTTTGTTTTATTCATACTGTATTCACTCAAATTTGAGTATGACAGGGTGCCAGTCATCCAGTGCTTGGAAGAGTGACCTGGGAACGCTGCATTCGAGATTCTTGAGCCACTTCCGGCTGAATTCTCAATATTGGTAGACTCGCTTAATCAACACCAGTATCAAATTCCACCACTTTTTCTCATTTATGGAAGGTAGTGCTGCGATTCGTAATCTGGTTTTTTGACAATCAACAAACATGTTTTGACAACCTGGTGTCAGCGTAATTGATACTGCATGAATTCACAGCTATATGACGGTGAGTTTCAGCACTTTCAAAATTTCTGGAAGTTTATACTTTATCAATCATCTTTGCCAATCTTGGTCTCATGGCCGACACCATGTTGATTTTTGCATGGCCCTCTTTTCAAAGTTGTTGACTCTTCCCAATATCTGTGCTGTAATTATCTTCAAATTCCAGATTGCGCTCATGGGTTTCCTGAGACATGGTGTGGCTATTTATCTCCAGACTGCCCATGAATGCACCTAAAACAATCTAAATAACAGGCTCCATGAACGGTATGTAGTGACTCAATACAGGCCACTCGGTTCGGGAAGCTTCAAGGGCTGATGGAAGTTTTCCAGTCATTCAGTAGTTAGAGGAAGTGGTATCAATCGTAATTTCAAGTAAAAGGCCATTGGGAAGCTCAAAATGACTAAAAACTTCCTTCAGATGTATGGCCAGCCTTGCTCCAGTATCTTGACCTGTGATTTGTATTACAGAATTAGCTTACAGAATAGGAAACTAATCGACCATAAACCTCATGGAAAGCGTGTTGTACGAGTAGCATTGCCCAATTGTAATCCATATAGTATGCAATGTCCGAGGTTATGACTAATTTGTCAGAGGATGTCCACCCATTAAATGCTATACTAACTTCATTTCTTGACAGAAATTGCTGCTGAAATGTATGCACTGTCGGTGTGAATTGCTGCCGGCAAATATTGATAACGATGCAGGTGATCTGTAGCACCAGCTCACTGTGTAATGGATACAATAACCGTCATAGCTCAATGATTGAGATAGCGTTCCAAGTACTATGAGTTGAAACATATCATACCATGAGGTAGTGATTGCCGGCATCTTGGACAAATTCGGCAGTTACAATGTCCCCAGTTGCCAGAATTGAGCATTTTCTTGGTAAAGTCAGCAAATATAGATCAAATATACATGCCGAATGTATATTTCCTTTGGACACTTAATATTCGAATTCATCGACTTCCATGTCTCTTAGTATGGCTGAAGCAGGTTTATCGACCATTGAACTAGTCAACTCCGGAACTTCCGACTCTGTTAATTTGTTGAACTGTGCGATGTGCGATTATGCCAGCAAGCATTTAACCATTCAGCTCGTTCTATTGTCTGATGGATGGCTAAGAAGTTGATGACACACAATATAAATAATACCAGGGCTGCTGGTTTCCTCTATTCCTCAGAACAAATAGAAATGGCACGAAGGCACATGTCAAGAATCATTCCAACTGGTTGCACCCATTGAGCCAACATTTATAGAAGCCTACCAAGCATCAGATATGATTTGAAAAGTAAGGTCACTCAAATTACACATCATGACACATTCATTTTTAGAAGTTCTTATAACCTGGAGTAACATGGTATTCAGAGATTTTGATTCCGACATGGGAGTAGAAATTGCAAAGCTGCGTAATTTGACTCAAGAGACTGTACAATGTGATCCTATTGTAAAGTAGAAAGCTGGTTCTTTAATATTTACTGTAGAGCTATGAGTAAGACAAATTTGGAACCTGTGAGACATTGCATGTATATTTATGAAGTTGTATACAAAAACATATTGAAAAGACTGACAGTTAAAAACTCAATTTAGGTACAATGGAATGCAGTTCGTTGCTGTGCAACTTACTGGGCCCCCACAAGAACTATTGAAACACCCTTGATACTCATTTTTAAGAGGTGGCACTGATATCGTCACTAACATTTTCCCCAATAATCGCATCGAATAATTAGATTATGGATTAATGCTATTGCACAGCCATTTGAGCATCTAAAATGCAAGACCAGATATCATTCACTCTCTCTTGACGCTCATTTTTAGAAGGTGGTAGTGACATTGTTACTATTATGTTTACCCTTTTAGGTAGCCAATACATTGATCATGGGTTACTGTTGTTGCACAGTTCTTTAAATATTGAATATGGAAGTCCAACAATGGTTGAACCTCCATTTACGCTTATTTGTAGAATATAGTAGTATTGTCATCACTCATGTCTTTGCCTATGGTGGCAGATGATTCTTTGATCATACACCACATTGACGAAGTCATCATTGTATTATCAGGTTTCCTAGACCAAAAGTTGTTGACGGTCCATTGACGTTCATTTCTAGGATAGGGTACCTAGTATGTCGCTTTCTTTCTATGCTATCATGCCGGCCAATACTTTCACGATGGAATGATGTGATTATACATGCCTCTGATTACCAACAGTGTGTGACTAAAAATTGTTCACACTTTATTGAAGCTCAGCTTAACGATGTTCTAACAGTCAGTGCATGCTCAACAATTGTATTCAACAATGCACATTGTTAGTATTGACAGCCAATTTATTGTATTAATGTATAATCATTTTCATACCAACGCTTCAAGGCCTCTCAAATTCTGATCCACAATTATCCATGATATCGGAGAACAGAATGACAAAGAGCTATCACATTCCTGCACTTTCGATCGGCAATTCAGTGCATGTAGATTCATCTAATAGTCTGCTATTCATATAGCCCGACTTTCTCACCGTATCTTATCCAGCTCCTTCCCCACAACTTCCATGACCAACCACAAGCAATATTCGGAATCCTGACCATATGTACCAGTTCTGAGCAGCGGGTTTTGCAGTTGGATGCGTGGATGAATGCAGTCTGCCGGTTGTCATTCATACAGGCTTGCATTCCGTATTCACCACTTCTTGTATGACTGGTATGACTTCACCAACCTAAATGTTGTTAGTAAATTGTGTTTCTGCTTGAGTTTCTGCTTCGTGAAAGAACAGTAATACCAAAGACAATATCAAGTTCATGGGTCATCGGTCAACTTCATATGGAGAGTAGAACATTTGCATAGCCCGTACAAACCGTGCACATGTATAGACGAATATTTATGACTCATCATTTGGTTACTGAATCGAAGCAAATGCTGACTGGTAGCAAAATTGTTATTGTAAATGGGATTCCAAGTGTTACATTGTGAAAAATAGCTAGTTGTATATCTATTTCTATGGTGATATACGAGCCATCACCATTTCTTTGCCTGCGTGTAAATTGTATATATTGATTAGCTACTGTGGCTATGAGCAGCGGAAACTGCCTATGTATGCATTAGGCTTCGCTGTGTGCATGGATGACACATCGGACAGTGCGGCAGGTGTGGGATACGCTATGTGTTTATGTGACTCTAGTTTCACGGAATCTAGCCTCATTTAACTACTGCCTGGTCACGAAGTCCATTGCGGTATATGTGATTTACCGGAGATAATATCAAGTGTCTCCGTATGCTCTCAAAACACTGTATGTGTAGATGTGGCTTCAACTGCTTCCGTTTGAAGCTTAACAACTGCCAGAAGCATCAATTCAGCAGTCCCGGACTTCTTTTCACTCTAGTGGAAATAGTGATCCGCTTCCCCCCATCCTGGTTGCGTTTCTTTGTCCACCTTCATCTTCTTCTGTAGAATAATCTCCATGGGCTGCTGTACTGTTTAGGACATTGTGCTCATCACCCAGCCAGGTTTGGCTTCTTCATTCAAGTTACCCTGATTGGTACATTATTCATTATCTTCTGCAACTTGTCTACCATTCTCATCGTCAGAACTTACAATATCGCTCAGACTCTCTCCAATAGTATTCAATATCTTCCCACATGTTTTTTCAGCCTTGCCTGTTATCAATCTTGCTTGTTCAACTTTTCTCATATCATCCTACTATTGCTTAATTGCTGTTTCTATGTCGGCAATTAGCTTTCTTGCCATGGTGGGTTCTCTATCTGTATTATCCACAATATGTTCCTCTTTCTCTTCATTGCTTGAACAGTATATTCCTTGGCATTGCTCTACTGCAAGATTCTTTATTGATTGTATGCTGTGCAATGCTGCTATGGTTCGTACCTCTTCTCCTTCCAAGGTGCTCTTAATGGCATTTGTTTGATGACATTGTCGCTTGGATCACATTGTAAATTTGCCATCTATGTCTTATTGATGTGGTGAAAGATTATTTTTCTGGAGCATTGACCATTGTAATTTACATTGACTGTGTCATTTGGCAAGATGTTGGATGTTGCATGATATGGACCACATGGTGGCAAGCTGTGTCTTTTATATCAAGGTTGGTATGCATGATCAACATGAACAAAGCAAACTGGACATTTCAATAGTTACGACATTGAGAATAGTTATTCTAAAAGTATATTAGTACTTGATGATTCCCATGTGTCTGATGAAAGATTACAGGGATATCGTGGGAAACATATCACTAGACTTCATTTCCATCTACGAATATCCAGTACAGATATTACAAACCTGAAATGTTGCCTGTTGTTCAGTATTACTGTTCAGTGTAAACAAACAAACAACATTGGACCAACTTACTGCAAATCATGGGACAGTTGGAAATGCCTGGAACCGGCAGCTATACTCAGTTGAATTCATCTTGGATAGAACATGCGAGTTGGCTGTTACCCATTCCATTTTGACATGAAGCTAACTATATATTGCTCCGGACTTGCCATTACATTTCTCCATAATCTTTCTCTCCTGTTCCACACCTTCATCTGATGGCTCCAAGAACACATCAAGAAGGTGGGGGCAGTTCCAAATTGAGCCGACTGAGTTGTGCTTTATGCAATGCTCCATCCGCGGAGTCACAGTAACCACCCAGACACCCGTTAGTCCACTGCTGCACTACCAATACAACCACACAAATCATAACACTGAATGGGTATTTGAAAACTGTCCATAAAGCTATAAGCAGCATAAATATCCAGCAGCATGTGATAGGATGTGAGTTAATCCATATTAGGGTAGATGGCAAATAACTAACGACATAATTTAGAGCTGGTATACAGACAGTGCTAGATGACCAAGTGATCGCTGCCCGTAATGGGAAACCTTCCGGTTGATGAAGGCATTTGTCCACTCAGTCAGAAAAATTGAACATTATGAAGTTTTCACCTCTGGACTTGTAGCATATGAATTCCGGGAAAAGCATACCCCATAGCAGATGAACTGGGCTTTAAATATCCTGGAAGATGCTATCGAAGCATAAATGGTAGAGGTAAAAGCTAAATCTCATATTTTGAAGCAGCAACTAATTCATTGTAGGTTTCCAACATGTCTGCTACAATGGCGATGCAAGGAGGTCAGGTACAGCTAGAACAGTCCGACATGCACCTCACCCTTGATATGTGCAAAATGGCAAAAGCAGGGGGTTCTGGAACTGCAGTAGAGGCAATGCAATACCACATGACGAATCCAGATGCCAGAGTCGAACAAGAGAGGGAGTAGGCAGTTGTGAGTCATGCTATTAGAAATGTGATGACTGCGAAGAGAAGACAGATGGCTATGGTTTGTGAAAAGCAACCAGATGGCTGCCTTCCTTGCGAAATGATACTGCAAACAATCAGCAGTGGTGGTCAAGGTGCAGAGGAACTGGTGCATGACCACCACAATTGAGAGGTAGACTGCCGATATCAGACCCGACCACACCTCTGTCTGAAATGCCACCTCCGCCACCCGGTGACACTGAGTGATCTCAAGCTTCACGCATCAACAGTTTACCACCTGGATACAGCAATATACATTCTCTATTTCCCAACAATCAAGTATTCAATGTTGATGTATATACCAAGAATTGTAAATGTGGTACAGATTGTATTCCAGATTTGCGGACTGATCAAGAACCATCCAGAGGATAGTACACTATTTGCTAAGAGTTAATGCGGCTGACATCCATTGTGCAGACAAGAGCAGCCTATTGAGCAAATTTCCATATGGAGACAAGTATTGATTGAAAGGAACAGGATATTTGAGTGTATTATTATCTACAATTAGTGGACACGTTACAGTATATTGTAAAGAATATATTTATATAAATTATTTAAGAACAATATAGTGATATAGGAGACAGTACATGAAGACGATAGAAACACTGCCAAAATACCATTACTAGTATAATATACCAGATTGAATGATTGCATAATACAGGTATGCCAGAGGGAAAATCTGAGAAAACCAAGTGTCCACAATTTTTGGTCTTCTATGTGAGGTAATTAGAAATTGATTTGGTCGTTGTAATATATAGTCAAAGTATTGGCCGACTTCAGAGGCAATAGTGTAAGGGATATGCTCCCTACACCATGATGAAAATACGCGGCAATAAACCATCAATGATTTCTGGTCTTGCATCATAGGTAATTCAAGTGGTGCTTACTCGCAGACATCTATAATCGAAGAGTTGGTATCCTTTGTAGGCATAGTAGCAAGAAGCTTTCCGATCACAGCCACCCCGATAGTAACAATATATTCTATTCACATAATGTCAGCTAAGACTTCATGAGTGTTGTAGCCTATAGAAACGGTCAAACCCACGTATTTAGACAGTAACAGCTACATCGCACTTTGAATGACCATTATGCAATGGCAACAATTGTCGAGGCTCTCATTTGCAGCATGCGACAGGGAGTGTGTTACATCTTATTATGTTTATTATGGCGACCAATACTTTGATAATCTATAACAACAACCACACCACTGTGTAATTACGTGAGGTTCAAGAACAACAATTGGTGACGTTCAGTTCACTCTCATTTGTAGCAGATTGTCGCGATGTGATTACCAATGGTTTTGCCCATTATGCCAGCCAATATTTCGATTATGTATCATAGTGACCATATCTTTTATTAGTTACCTGACTGACTAACGAATCATTGTTGACACTCCATTGACGCTCATTTTCAAGATGGGGTAGGCAGTGTATCTCTCTTTCTTCTGTTTTTAAAGGCGGCCAATTCATCAACAAAAGACAATGACATACCAAAGTCAATATTTCGCACTTAACTGTAGGATATCAAAATGGGACCATAAATAGAACAAACCGAAAACCCGAACTGGTGATTGTAACTCCCATGTATAACAAAACCAGGCAATACCCACAGGTTGACAGGTCTCGGTACAGGTTTGGTCCGACATGAGGTGGAAGGTCTGGTTTTTTGCCCGGTCCAAGACCGAGTTGAACGGCATTTGTGATCTGAAACTGGACCACTGGCAGCTTACCCGGACCTGACCCAAATACTTGGCTGGTAGGATGTTATCTTCCATAATAATCCATGACTGGAGTGTGAATCATGAGGAGAACATTGATGTTTAGACTAAGAGCACAATGGAATGCAATTATTATTGCAGGTTAACTCATAGCCCTACAATTGACTGAGGTTGCAATGTTGTACAAGTACAATGTATATGTTCTGACCCATACGCCAAATATTTCCATAGGCCTAGAGTGTGACCCATATACCAATGGGTGGACTGCTTGGCGAATAGGTTAACCAATTGACCAATAGATCCACTTGGTCAGCTGGTGAACCTATTGGCCAAACGGTTGACTGGAATACAAAGTTGACCTGTTGATTCGTAGGTCAATCAATATACCAAGTTGACCCTGTATGAACCCTGCTATTACTGTTAATTTCTACAGCAACATTCTTAGGAAGCCAGGAATAAGACAAAAGGAAGTTCAGCTATTGAAGCAACTACTTGCATTTTCAAAACCGAAATATGACGTTGATTCACAAAATTCCCATTACTCCAGTAGGGGCCTGGCAAGTACACACTATCCAGTCCAGTATTTACACCATTCCAACTAATCTTCCACTTCATCCTCATCCTTAGCCTTCCCCTCCACTTCTTCCTCTCTCTCTGACCCTTCCACATGATGTCCCTTTGTGACCCTTCCAGTTTTCTGACCTCCAACTGTCGTATTTGTTCCTTTTCTTCCGGCTGCCACAGGTCCAGGCTGAGACCACGCTACCAATGCAATTTTAGTATGAATTGCAACAAGGGAAATATTTCCGCAATGATGCTCATCTGAGTGGCTGTGAATTCAACATTCAACCTGGGTTTTCTTGCATTTACAGCAACTAGTAAAAGCTGCTTGACAGTCGCACGATATAGATACTTGATTACTAAGTGATTCAGCTGCAGCTGCAGCATGTAGTGTAATCTGGAAGTGTACAGTCAGTGATGTCCAGATTGGCAGTACGCTGCAAGCCATGGACTGTTACATTTTTATATAGTGCATCAAGCAGTTGAGCATTTGCAGCATCACATACATCGGCCGGAATTTGTAATAGGTGTTTGATAGGATACTGTGTTGTCGTAATACCAGGCATGCACCGCAACTGGTACCGGTTTGGATGTAGTTCTTCAATAACCTTGCAGTGAATTCCAAGATTATCAGTACTTGCTCTATCCTCACGTTGGAATGTCAGGGTGACAAATTCAACAGACTGAAACAGCTCTGCACTAAATCGCTGGTTGAACTTTTCAATGATTTTTCTTGGAAACATTGCAATGGCTGCTTGAACCTCCTTTTTGATCGGAGTGAGATCTTCAGCATTAGCACCACTTAGAATTGTTTCTGGAATAGACCAAAGAGTACAAGTTGTTGCAGTCTGGGAACATGGTAACTGCTCTTGTTGACTGGGTTTTTCGGTTCCTGGAAATAAAGTGTAAGTTATAGATATTGATATCATAGCAGTAACTGATAAAATGACAGGAACAACCAAACCTGGAATAGTATCAACCGGTATGGAAGCTGAATGATCATCCAAATCAAACATATAATGCTTTGCAAAGTGGTGCAGTTCATTTTCATCCAGTTATCTTGGTTCTATTCATGGCTTGGTAGTAACTTCATCATAAATGTGGTCAATATTCACTGCTGTGCTCTCCACTGGTGATAGATGCTAAATCCAAAGGGACTTCCAGCCAAACATAACTTTGTAGGGGGACTTTTCAGTTGCACCATGTATTGCATGATTCATTTTCGACATGATTTCGGGATGAGCTATTGCACATGCCTTGCTTGTCGTATCCTCTTTCCATGCATTGAAGCAGGGTTTTACAGTATGATTGGACTGCTCCACAAGTCCTTGTGTTGAAGAAGTACGGGGTCTTCCATTGATATCTTTAACTCCATATTTCTTGAGTAGAATCAGTAACACACTCTTGAACTCTCTGCCATTGTCACACTGTACACTCTCTGGTGGTTCAAAATGTCCAATCCACACTGCAATTGTATCTGCAACATCTACTGCTTTAGTACTCTTTGAAGCTACCAGAGACGAAATTTGCACAAGTGGCCAATGAGATGAAGTATCCATTTATACTGGTGATTGGACTCCTGATGCATGTTAATGATATGAATTTGTACTCGCTGCAGTATGTGGTTTGAGATACTGAGTTTTAGTTCACCCCGGGACCGATTGAGATGGTTTGTCGGACAGGTTTGGCACTGTTCAACCAACCATTGAACTTGCTTCTTGGTTATACCAACAAACCGCTCTTTAATATGGTTGAATGTCTTAACATATCTTGCATGACACAGCTGGGCATGCACTTTGTCAATTTGGTCAAATGCTTTGGATATGGGAACCACTGAAAGTGGTGCATCTGATGGACATTTCGGTTGGAGGTGTATCATGCCATTTCGAATTTCAACTCTAGTCAAAAGCCTCCGAATATTTGTTAAACTGTGCCTGGCGCCTAAAACCTCATTTTGTGAGTAATCAATCATATGGTGTAGATATTGATGAATGATTTGTACTACCAGCAGGGACTCTAGGCTTGTAATTTGGGAATATCAACCAGTTCTTGTACTCGCCAACCTTCATTGTATTACACAAGGTTGTTGTTGTCATTGCATTGCATTCCAATTAGGTTAAACGCTCCTTGTGAGTTGCATATGAAAATCCTTCATCTAGCAAAGTGGCAGCGGAAGTGTTAAACATAGATACTGCAAGTGCAGCACAAACAGTGGGAGAACTGGAATTGAGGCTGGTAGACATTGTAAGTTGCATAACGTGATATAGTGATAGAGATGAAAATGCCAGTGTGCAGTAAGTTAAAGATTGTAATAAATTGGCTCAGAGGTATTCATCGCTGTTCCCATCTTCCATCCCATCAACCTATGTGGCACCTGGATTGGTGCATTCAGTTGGCTAGTAAGTTGACCTGGTGGCTAAGTAAGCTATTTGGCATACGGGTCAACCCATAGGCCTATGGAAATGTTTGGCATATGGGTTAGAGCTTATAGATATTATCCGTACTTGTGCAAATCTTGAAACTGAATACAGTTTTCCTTGAGTTCCTGGAGAAATCATATCAGGTGGCATCCATAACCATTGAAGCCATGGAATCCGAAAGCAGGTGAGATTCTATTGAATTTCCTACCACTCCAATTCAAGCATACAACAAAAATGGATGGATATGTGTGATGATGACTACTGTTATTCAACTGGGCTGGTTTCATGGATCAAAGGTATAGTGAAACATCACAGTTTACAACAACAGAATTCGATATAGTGGTCCGTTCATTCCATGGAAGATAACTGCTTGATGCACTGCGCTAAACTATCATTCCATTTTTCTGCATCACTTCTCGCATTAATAGTAGTTTTATAGAATCATTGTCCACCGAGGTTGTCAAAGAACAGATCTGCACTAAAGCTAGTGAATATGGCACCACTTAGATGCCTACTTGGCTTGCAATAATGCCATAACAGCAGTTCAGAATGATAGGATACTAGTTCATAAATAGCCACTGGCATTGACAGTCAATTTGGGACACACACCAATCAATTTCCTCTACTGCATGCACATGGTTACCCTTCTTTACTGCATCTATTTCCAGGTGCTATGCAGTTTGATCACCATTACCATTCAACATGACACACAGTTCAGAACCAAGCATTATCACAAACCCAGAATTTCCAAATGATGGAAAGCCTAGCCAAGTATATAACCTCCGTGAAGGCGGTTATGGTGGGCCTCAAATGTTTGCTTCTTTGTAGCATTCAGAACAAGGGCTGTTATCTGCAGGTGTACCAAGAGTGTCTCCAGGACTGCGGGGAAACAATCCGGTCATTCAGCAAACATTTTCCAGCTCAACTCCTCCACCTTGACCTCCTTCCAGTGTATCTGGGATCCCACTCATTAACCTCGCAATGACAAGATTGCAGCTGCCAGTTAATTTGGAGCAAGTAGAACTTGCAGTGATTGTGGAGTTCCACTAATTGTTGGAGATTTCCAAAGATGAATGCAACGCAGATGGCAAGTGGGACAATTGGTTGAACTTTAGCAGTGCAGAATTCCAACCGCTGATCAGCCTTAACTAAACGGAGTTCTTGTTATAGTATTTTGCCCAAACGACAGGGCAGGCAAAGTAAAATGTATCTGTCAAGTAGAGGATTTTCTTAGTGGCTGGAAGTCTAGCGAAGATGCATCTTGAGATGATGCCGAAGTTGAACCATTTGAAACAGCTTTGGGATGGACCTTTGCAATTGGCAACAGCAGTTGCCCATCTTTCAGCAAAAATTGAAAACTTGGTTATGCTGGAAAATTTTGATAATACTAAGTGAATTCATCAGCAGGGAATTGAGAGGTTTTTGAAGACATGTGTGCACAATATTCCAGAGACCAAGGGTAACGGAAGATACAGGATGCGGTGAACAGTGAAGAATTAGAAGGAGAGTGCAGCTCAAAATGTCTGAACTAACCTCCCAGATTTGCCTGGAAGAATGTTCACAATTGTAAAATGTGGGTGTGGCGGGAAAATTTGATTCTCATCACCACTGCCTCTCAGCTTGGCAGGGAACGGAGCAACGGCTATTGTACGGAGATCCAGGAATGATGGACATAGCCTGGGCAATGGGGTCATCTGGAGATCCAGGAATAACAGAGATTGACAGAGCGACTGCGGAGTTTATATTCAGGAAACCCCGCGGTCAATATCATCTCATCATGTATCCCACATCGTCATATCATACAAAGACATACACTGTGTATTATTTTCATCATTCAATCGCACTTCATCTGTGCAACAGATTGTATATGCAGGCATTCACGTCGAGTCTCATGGCTGGATATCTTGATATGTTCTCCCCGGCTTCCTTCAGTGCTCGAGCCAGAACCGCTAGTACTAACGAATTCGTTGTCGATGCTGCAAGAGTTGTGGATGATTGTTGATGATGAGCTCATTACCATCTAGCTCTGCCGTTTCACAACACTGGGTGCTGAATGGCAATGATATTGTTATCCCAGAACCAGCACCAAGCCTTGTACACAGATGTGAGACAAAGGGATATATTGTTTGATTTCATCAACACTAACGGAGGCCAGACTAAGTTGTACGTGCAAACCTCGATGGTTATGTTCACCTCGAACCAGGAGGTACTGGACAAAGACTATATGGGATGATATTGACATGGCAAAATAATAAAGACCGTGATGAATGGGCAGATTTTGCCCAACTTCTGCTTTTGAAATGATTTGAAGATGAATATTGGACACAATCTGAAAATGGATATGGTACTAATGAGGAGAGCTATAGAAAAGGAGATTGCCAAGTATGTAGTCAGACCTGCAAAGTTAATCCCAATTATCCATGTCAAGGCTGTATAGGAGTCCCTGCTATATAATATATATCGACTTTAGGAGGTTCTAAAGTGTGTGTAATTGATCAGGGAGAGGAGGACAGTGGGCAAGTGAATAATACTTGTATTAATGTCACCTTGGATTGAGAGGATTGAATTGATTGTATTACATACATATATTGTCATTTCAATGTTTGTGTGTCTGTGAGACACCTAACATTGGGTTGAATCTGAAAAGTGCCAGAGAATGAGCCCATCTACCTGGCTTGCATTGCAGCTACTGATAGGGATCTTTGATCATCAATACAAAATGGAGAATGGTGTAAGGGTGGATTAGAACCGAATGTAGAATGATGAGGAAGTCCTCAATCCAGATCATCATGGAACGGTATCAAACACTGCTCTCAATTCGGTGAACAATCTATTTATACGCAAATCTCATGACGGGGCATTCGAGCTGCTGATTGTCGATCAAATTAGCCAATTGCATATCAACTGACATCCAGGCTAGAAGAGTTCTACTGCAGGCCTGCTGGGAACAAAGTGTCTGCTGTACTTGGTATGGGCAATATCGTTAATGGTGAGGTGTTGGGTTTCGGATTGTCATATTCAAGAAGCGCTGGTGGTAGATGCAATAAGTCTTGCCAACATATTTAACACCTTAGCAGCAGCTATAATATGCAACTTGCTGATTGATCAGGTTGTTATGGCATTGCCACAGTCACTGTTGCAGGGGAAGAACTTTGAAAAGTGAGTGACAATGGTACAGAATGACTAACTCGGGAATATCGGTAAAGGATGGCAGTTTTATCCATTGCAGTATCTGAAATCTGTGCCCTGCCACAGTTTAGAAATCCCGACAACTCCAGCTCAAATACCTTGAGTGCTTACTTTGGCCCTTGAACCAATCATTGTGGTGACAATGCCCATAGTCTCTGAGACAATGACGAGTGTCTTCAACAAGATGACATTTGGAACCAATTTCAAACTATTGATCTTGTTGGAGGCAAAAAGTGAGAATTTCATCCAAAAAAATCTGCACACTAGTATTGACCAGCCAGAATACTGAAGCAATATTAATTTTCTTTCATACGATACCTTAACATCCAGAGTTAAACCATCCAGGAACAGCCAACTCGCATACTGTGTATGGAGTATTTCAATTGTTGATGAGTTTCATTCGCACAGGACGAAAACATTGATCACTGGCAAATTGTAATCGATGCAAGAATTGCATTCAAACATCAAGTTACCCCTACACCAGGATTCGATTCACACTATAACTGGAACTTTCAGTTAATATGGCTGTATTCAGGAGCGCCGGAAGACACAGGGGATGACATTATCATGGAAAAGCATGAAGTAGAGGCACTGTGTTCTGCATTGACAAGTTCACCACATGCCAGCAGGACTGAAGACGCAGATGCTCAACGGCATATAGCTGACCAGATCATACGACTTGAAATGCCATAGATAGTACAGAACGAGTCAGAATCAAAACTTGTGACTGGAAAACCACAAATGCCGAGTCTGAAGGATTATGCATACCTCATCAATCTCGAGTAGACTTAGGAAGAGCAAGCAAAACTGAAGACTCTTGTGGTGAGATACACTTCATGATGTGCTTGAAAAGCAGGGAGGGTGTATTGCTGGTGGCTGGTATGATTATCATTGCTGTTGGGAGATACCGAGGATCACAATGACAAACATAGACACTGGTAGAATGAAATGCCACTTGAGACTTGGGTGAACTGTCAAATTCTGTCATGGCTGACAGTTTTTTCTACCACTGCCTGACAATGAACCGGCAGAGTATCCCAAACCAGGCCAGGATGCCGCATCAGGACAGATCTTCATGCCAGGTCAAGGCAGAATTGAGAATGAACCCCCTTGTCTACATCCTTCTAACTAGGCAGTGCTGTTTTGTTTTTTTGCTTGGCAAGTTCAGTATTTCATGTGTTGCCAAACCAAGAATCTTTGGGATGACATGGTTGTATTGAACAGGTATGCAGTAATGAGCAACGATGAAAGAACAAAAATACTGCTTAAATTCTAGGATTCACAAAATCCCTCTGCATTTGTAATTACACAGAACGTGAGTGACACTGGCCTATATTTCACTACTCTGAGCCATCCAGCAATTGCTCGTATGATCCAGTTATTCAATGAGCAGCTGATGTACTTTGCTTCAGTTGTCCAGTAATTGGATAACAAATTATAACAAATCGTTATTGAATAACTATCCTTGTGGCTATGACAGCAGTGCAAGTGATCTCCACCAACACTCTGGAGTGGCCTGATTGAGACTCCAGCACAGCTTAAGAGGTCAACTGAAGAATATGACATAGATGATTTGGTGGCTTCTGGACTCTCGTAAGAACAATAAGATACAGTTGACAGAGAATGGAGATATATTGCAGTCTGATGAATCATTATGTCAGATTATTAGGCCACTTCTTCAAGGTATGTCTCTTTAGATATTCAACTAACCAAATCTTCTCAACTGATACAAATAGTCCGAAAAAGGTTATTTCTATGGCACATTATAGTTATATTTGCTGCTTGATTTTCCAGCTCTGCTATGACAGTTTTCATTTTCCACTGCTATTCTTCCAAATATGGTACTGTGTTAAATACCGTTTGTTTCAACTTCTTTTACCAGTTAGTCTTTATAATATTGGTATACTCTATCCAAAAGCTTTCATCATGCTGCTGTTATCTAATATATTCCTTACACCAATAATGCTTTAGCCAACTGTTGCTCACTCATTGACTATTTGGTAGCAGCTATCTACATTCCCTTCAGATATATGAAATCACATATATTTCATTGTGGTTACCTTGTCAGTATCAGATCCAAGAATTACATTTGTAGCACAACTACCAAGAATAACATATTTCTATAATTGATGGGATTCAATAACCACCTATCGATCCACAGTGCTCTTAGATATCATTGATAATATTTATGATGTGCCAGTAATCCTCTACATGAAATACTATTCCATCATAGTATTATGTACTTTGTGGGAAAGATAATTACCACTTTGTCTGTTAATGTGACAACAGAATACATATAATATCTTTATAGCTGTCAATATAATTTCATCTGAGGTTATTCAACAGAGACATCCCTACTAGCTTTATAGTAGATGAATAATGTAGTACAATCCACTGCAAAAATTCTAATCATTAACTACAAATCTTTTTCCTTCAAGATGGTACTTTTTAATTACTCTGACATTAAGGGGAAGTATTGGAATATATAGAATCATAGTAAAGATATTAATTTGTTGTAAAACTGATCTTCAATATTTGCAGGTTTATTTGTATACAGGTAGTATATGTACCAAGTTTTTAACTAATTCCAGAAGTAAATAATACAGTTTATTAGGCTGTTATAGCCAACTGACATCAAATAGTATCAACTCCAGTAGCTGTTTTCAAAATAATTACACACACCAAGAAATGGAAGAGGATCAATACCAGTGTACTCCAGCAGCTGAATATCAATTTTCTGATCATATAGCATATCAAGTAGTTGAAATACTGAATGTCTCCCATAAGTATACAGTAAACAGTTTGGTTTGTCTAGCATGAGCCAAATATTAATTGAGAAATCATAATTGGTTCTAGGTAATCTTGTTTGCAGACTACTTAACAAGAGTATGATTTTAACAGAAATGAAACAGTATAATTCAATTTGAATACTGGACTTGTAATTTTAGGATTTTGTTATATAGGTATTTCAGTTCCAAAACATTGTACATTATATTGCAAGTATTTTGGTATTATTCGATGAGATGGAAACAGCTGAATGAACAATTTGGTATCATATTTAGGTATGTTCTTATATCTGGTGCAACATATTCAATCTATTGACAATATGGTCAGCAATTGTAATCCATTGTAAACTAGTCAAGAGAGTATAATTACAATCACCATCAAGAAGTATGATTAACATCCCAGTTAGGATATTGAGTGCGTATATGACGCTCAGAATTCAGTATGCCCAATTAAATTTATATCCGATAACCCTTTGTATAGATTCGGCTTTTCTATTCATTGCGAAAGTATCACTGAATTGAAAATTTCATAAATGAAACTTGTTTCATTCAAAATTCCCTGGCAGAATCATGGACTCATCAGATGAGGAGTAACCTATCTCAAACACTACTTGCCACATTTGACACTGCATATAGAGATGTACCTGTAGTTGACGTCCAGTATTGTGCCAGAACCAATGTGACTATTGTTGAACCTATACTTCAGATGTTCATCGATCTATCTTCTTAGAGACTGACTACCAGATTGAACCAGTTGATAGTCATTTATGTGAACTAATGGTGCCTTAGTTACAATTCTTCAGAGTATATGGATACTTCTAACAATGTAGTAATACTCTGTTGTGTACTATCTCCATACGCACAAACCCAAGAATCCATCAGGTACACGTTGGTGTTGGTGATAACTCTAATGGCTACCATGGAACATCGTGCCCTCTCATGGGGAATGACATGCTACCCATTGCCGAGACAACAATTTGCGTTGCATAGTTGCATTCTATTCTGTGCATACGAAATGTGGTAACATCAACACACCATCGGAACGACATGTTTGTTACACATTTCGCCGGGGCTCCAGTTACACTGTTGCCATGTACACAAATCCTGCCAATGTTTAAGCCTTTTTCCAGCCTCCTGCCACATTGTACCTTTCCACTATTGCTATATATCGGATACTGGTCACTCCCCATATATGTTTAGCTTCAAGATAATGTCACGCAATGCAGTACAGTCTTCGCTTTGAATACAATGCTCGCCGTCACATTTGCTTCCACATTATTGTATTTTGCAGCTCTGATTTATACTGTCCAATATTGGCACTCTGTAGTAGAAGGGCCTCAGTCCTCCAACTTCTGTGTTGATGCATCATTGGCTTGCAATGCTTCTTCCTGCTCATCCCTACCCACATTATTGCCATCATCACCCAGATAACTGATTACATCACGGGTTCCCAGGGCAAATGTCGTGAGTTCTGTCACGGTCTGTCATGGGTGACTTCCAGTGGCGATGGTATCCCACTCATCACCTTTGTCACCTTCATCTTGATAATCCCCGTAGCCCCTTGGTATCCTGATGTGCAATTTGTCATCTGTGCAAGTGTTATTTGTCTGGATGTTTGGGTCAGTGCTGCCAATCCCAGGCCTCTTAAGCACCACTTCAAAAGTCAGATGGCCAAGAAGAATAGCATTGTCAACACGTACTGGTTCCATGCTGATGACGATGGCAGGAATTGGGTTCTCTGCCTGTAGGATCTGACGCTTGACAGTAGCAAGAGTGTTTTTATACACTTACTGTTGGTAGCTATCCAGTATTGCATTCCTGGGATATATGGAGAGTGTATTTGTGTCGGCAACAGCAGGTGGAGTGAATAAAATGCAACCCATTGCTGCCCAGCAGCATGTGATCTTCCCACCGTCATTGTTGTCTTTGATGTAGTTCGAGCGAACTGGTCTGTCTACTTTCAGCGTAACTTGGAAACATTCGGATATACAGCATTGTTCTTTTGCCACTTCAGGAGAGCATGGCAAAATGCCATACAGGTCAACATGATTAGTGGCAAGGGAATATGACCATCCTTGTTGTCGACCATGGAAGTATATAGTCAATCACAATAATGACTGCGGTTTTTTGTCCAATGATAAAATTTGATTTAGATTACCCCCATCATGGCTTCGGCCAGAAAGTAAAGTGGATGCTGGCCATTTATTAGCAGCTTTTGACTCTCCTGGCATTGGATTGGGACCACATACACCACCATCCACATGCTCTGCAACAAGAAACAGATACTTCTTGTTTGCCAGGAAGGAATCATTCAATTCAAAACGCTCTGCGTCACATTCAATGCGGTGGAAATCATAACACTCTGCATTTTGATCCATTGCTAATTGAATGAAATAAGATTCAACCTTGTCAAGTGGTGCTCGAACTAGGTACCGGTTTGAGTGTGTACTATCCAATGTGGGCTATTTCTTAAGCATACCTCCTCTAAGATCTCCATTGTGCGTGCCTCAAATGCTATCGACAAAATGTAGTTTTGCTGCATTGCCGTGTTCCAGTACTGCTCTGTTGTCTGCCAGTGTTGGGCTTCAGCTATTGCTTTCTCAACACATTGCATTGAATAACCTACCATCTCCCAGTCACTTGTACTTATAAACAGCTATGTGTTCCAAATGCACCGCACCAGGAGTTCACGCATTGCAAATACAAGATGCATGACGTCTCAGGGATCAATACAATGGATGCTGCGAATGCCGGAGACCACTGATCAAGGTGTAGACACTGCCTGCAGTTGGACTTGCCGCTGCCTCTCTCTGATTCCTTTCTGTCGCTCGCATTCGTAGTAGATATGTAATGATTACGTGGGCTTCTGGATTACAACTGGGGGTACGCAGGCTGTCAACACTGCGGAGAGTAGTGGGAGTGCTAGCAATGCCAGATGTGGGGCTGGATACAATGCGACATGTTGAGTCTGTCTGGCAGGTTCCTGTAGGTGGTGATATGCTATGACTGCTTATACCCGATGAGGCAGTTGTAGTATATATTCACAATTGCTGTGTGCAGGATAGAGTGGAAGTCAGATGTTGGGGTATATCTGCAATGTGAGAATTGTTCAGCGAAGGTGAGGGGGTGTACTTTTGAGCTTGGATTGTAGAGGTAACAGGACTCCCTTGTTGAGAGCAATCCCTCTCACCAGCCGGTATCGAAATACATCTCGTAGCAGGAAGATGTTGAGATTCCCGTCGATGTACACCCTGTTGGTGTTGTTGACGATTCGCAAGACTTCGAACAGTTTCAGAAGTCATATCAGGATGAGGGCTTTTGAAAAGCCCAGTCTGATATCCATATCCAACATTAAACATGCAGGTATAACTTCTGCTGCATCCAGATGCAATGACAGGCAAGGTAGATACCTGTTTGAGTGCCAAAGGTGAGATTCAAAATAATGGAAGGCACAATGTAGACCATGTTGAACTCCAAACTACTATCGTCCGTGGCAATCCTCGGGGACTAGATTGCTGAGGAAGCATTCAACTACGGGCATAACTGCCTTCAGCGTAAGCTTCTATCATACAGCATTGATATTTACTTTTACAGCTAGTGTTAGCAACAGGTCCAAATTCCTGGGTTAGTTCCGGGTCCGGTTGCACCCAAAACTGGACTGTGGCAACGGGTCTTACCACACGAAAAACCCAGACCATTGGAAATGGGCTGGTTTTACCATGAAAAACCCAGCATTACAAGTTCAACATTTTGGCTCCAATTAAGTATTTCAGTTCTGATCATATCATGACATTATTAGTACGTACATTGTGCAGTGTTAGCCGCTCTTTCACCTCCTGTTGTCAGATTTGTGATCGAACCAATATTGGTTGAGTGGCTATCGAAAACCCGGGAATTTCGGGTAAAATATCGGGTTATTTCACCGCGATTCAACGAATATTGGTCCGATGACAAATCTGAAAGCAGGAGGGGGAAGAGCGGCTAAAACTACACATTCTGCATATTGACCATGTCATGATACGTTGAGATCTCAGATACTTAATTGGAGCGAAAGTTGCAGGAACCATAAAATGGAACTGCAGTCCACGTACAACCCAGCAAAAAAACCATATGTTTATGTCTGGTCCGGGTAACAACCCCACGAAGACAAAGTGGGATCAGTTTTTCCCTGGGTTTGAAACCGAACCTAAAAGTTTTGCTGTTCGAAACCCGGACCGCTGGCAGGTTACTCCGACCCATCGCCGAAACCACTTTGAGCAGTATCTGAAGGTCTATTTGAACCGGTTGAAGAGTATATATGCCATCTTCGCCTGATTATCATAGTATTGAACTCTTTAGTGACACAGTATTTCAAACTATCAATTCTGTATAACTTCAGCTTCCAAGTGAAAATCTGCCCTTGGCACAGCCAACTGTATTGCAGAGCGATCAATGACTTCTTCAGTATTCTATGATATCAGTTGTGTGTCCAGTTTCCACCACTAGGCGTGTTTGCAGCCGTGTTAGATGGTTGCACAGTTGGGACAGACTTAGAACTACTCAACTTAGAGAGGCATGAGGGCTGAGCAGCAAAAGCAGAGTATGATGCAAAAGCAACATCCAGTGTTGTAAATATTCCTTGTCACAAGTACTACATCTCGTCTTCAGGCATCTCACTGATGACGGGCCATGTGGTTTTTGCCAGATGAACGCTGCACCATTTTGTGTTTGGTGACCAACACAATTCAGCACATGAATCAAAATTGTGATATGTTGCTAATTAAAGCAAGAAATTGCAGGAACTCAGGTATATATTTCTCTACTTCCCGCCTACACCTGCCATCTCTTTTCCTCCTTTGGTAAATACACTGCCAGCATACTGAAGTATCTCAAAATCATGTCACTTTCACAACACCATGCCTCTCCTTCCAGATCACGCCCGACAACCTACACAACTTTGTACCATCCCTCACTTCTTCCTTCGGCTACATGCAACTGTATCATAATTTGAATACATTATATGTTGATCTATTCTCAACTTACAGCAATGGCACCAAAGGACAGCAATACAGAAATGAGGATGGCAACAGCTGGGGCAAAAATGCCAACATTGGTTATAAATCTATATCTGTCATTGGATCTGGACTGTACAATGGGTATTCATCTTGGAACACATTCATGGACTCATATGGATATACATTGTTTGCGGCATCAAGGATAAGTGGTCATGGGATCTCTTTGATGGTATAATCTTTTTTGATCCATTTATAATTCGCAACATTTCATAACAACAGCTGATGTGGCCGCACCGCAGGAGGTGGTATGTGCCTGTTTGGGTATGGTGGGCAATTTTCTGCTCATAAATTGGGCAAATGTTTGACAATACCTGGCACTAAATGATCAATTGGTGGTGGGATAACCCCCATTCCTTCAGGGATCAAGACGATAACTCATATCCAGAGTCAACCAACTCGGGGAAGGTTATACACACTGGCGAGTGTTTCTCTTTGTACAGTAGCAATCCTTCCAGGGCAAAGATTGAGCCCCCAAACTGCCTGCAGTACAGGTCAGGCAACCTCCTGGCCATTAGACCACTGAATTTAGATAAGTTACTCGATGAGGATGACGATGCTGAGAACTGTGTGCCTCGTTGAGTGCTGAGCTGGGGTATGAGCCCTCCTGGCGATGGCAATCACAGTGATAATAGTGAGAGTGAGTAGAACCCGCAGGGTGGTGAGAAAGGGAGCAGGAAACAGATGTAAGTATGGCATTGGAAAGGGGAAAAGGAAGGCAACTGAGGATGGGAAGGGGAAAGAAAAGGGGAAGGGGAAGGCGACGGAGGATGGGAAGGGGAAGGGGAAGGGGATGCGGAATGGGAAAGGGAAAGGGAAAGGTATTGTTAAAGAAACCGCAGGAGTACAAGACATCTCTCATGCTGTTCTTTTGCAGTTGTTGAAGGTATAGTATAAGGCAGACTCAGACACACTGGGAAAAGTAGCACGGGTATTGTCAGAGCTGGAAGCAGTAGCCACAGAGTCAATACTCACAGATGATGATACTGACTCATCCAAGGAGTCAGATGGCAAATATGACTCAGAACATTAACCTCATGTCGATATGCGCAAGCAGGATGATGTGGACAACCTCTATCATGTTGATTTAGATGGTAATGTGGGTATGGAATAGGAAGGTGATGATGAAGTGGAGGAAGATAAAGAGGAGGATGATGAGGAGGTGGAGGACAAGGATGAGAAGGAGAATGGGAATGAGAATGATGGCAAAGAAGGAGGATGATTGGCCAAGTAGAGATGGCAAGTACATTGGCTGACGATGTAAATACAATGGTAGATGATCAGCTAATTGCGCTACCTAAGCAAGGGCCGAATATGCGCAAGCATACCCCACGGCCACATTGCCTGGCACCTACCCCACTGTGACAAACTGCAGCGCCTCACCCACAACCACGAACTTTGGAGACTCATCCACCGAGGGGTTGGGGTTTATGGAGCTTATAAACCCACGTACACCTGGCCTGACGGTGCCAACTCTGCAAGAAGCTGTGGCAGCCCCAAACTCTGTAGATGTGAATGTCGATCAGCAGCTGCTTCCCCAATCAGCAAGTGAGAAGAGTGTCCCCAATATCGCTGTTGCCGATATCCCTTTCCCTGAGGCTTACTCGGATGGCTTGGGAGGTGAGAAATGATCCAGTCCTCCTGTCGCAAGACAAGGCGATTGTTGTTGCATTGGGGTTAGAGTCAGATTCTTGTCTTGTGAGTTTCCTTTGGTGCACTACATTCATCTCACGTACTGATTAAGGCACATGTGGAGGTGATTTGATCCCTTAGGGTTTTGTTGGTTTCTGGCTCGTTTGAGTTTGGGGTTGGGTTGTGGACTTGTTCATTTGCATCCTTCTAATCTATTCATCTCTGACATTGGTTATTATTCCCATTGCAAGGTTTCTGGATATCCGAGGGATTATTTTATGTATGGGTTTTGTATTGGTTATATTGTATTCATAGTATTATAGAACATCCTGCATGCAGCAATTTTGTAACTCCTGGCATGTAAGAAACCTCAGTCAAATGGTGTTCAGGCTCAATACATATCCCAAGTAAGCTGACTATATCATGAGCTTACACCCACACCAGACAGCACATGCCCAGCACAAACTTTTAGCCCTTTTGACAGTCTATACTGCTCTGCTTGCATGTTGTCAACACTACCAGAGATGACCCCTTTCCATTGCCACAAATGTTTATGCCGAAACAAGTTCACCTAAGACAGCTGGCAACTTTAACATATCAAATTACACAATGCTGAACACCTTGAAGGTCCACACCAGTAGAATCTGACTGTTTGTAGCGTGCTCCGATGCGTTGAAACTACACAGTGTTGGTAATTCAACTCTAACAAGTATTCATTCAAGGAATTGGACACATTTCCCCGCCTCAAACAAATTGAAACCATCGTAGATTTCGAATGTCGACCACCTGCACCTCCTATGCCGCACAGGGAAACACACTCCACTGCCCACGCAGCCAAGTGAATACATTCCAGAGCCATGTCAATGGAACTCTCCAATCCCTACAGCCCATTGGTGATGGGTGAAGAGTACAAATATATCGAGAGTGGGATCAAGAAGAAGGGCATGAAGACATCCTACGACAGCGTGCTGAAGCAAGAAAACACTGCACTACCTTTCCCAAGCTTCAAAGACATGGATGGCATGCAGAAGCTCATGGCTAGTGTGCCAGATGATTAGGCTCTCATGATGTGGGAACTACACACTCTTGAGGATATGAGATGGAATGACAATCACAAATGTCCTATCAAACCCTGCAGTCAGGACATCATCAAATGCATCAGATGGTTGATGAGTCAGCCAGCCAATGCCTTGCGTCTCATTTACGCCCCTCAGTATTGCTTTAACAGCAATACGCAACCCAAATGGCTCTATCCCGAAATGCAAACTGCAGTCAGGTGATGGGAGACTCAGGTAAGGAGAGATAGTCAAGGACAATACTGTGCGAATCGACTTTAAGTCAATGCTCAAAGGAGGGGATCAACTTCTCACCGAGATGGTCATATCTCACACAACACATCTCTCAAATTTTGCTTGTGGCAAGACAGAGTGGCCTGTATATGTGACAATTGGCAATCTATCTTCGAAGATCCGCCAGATGCCCTCAACACACAGCGTTATAATAGTCACTCCTCTGCCGATTTTGATCAAGAACCTCAATGTTCCACATCAGCAGCTGAATTAGCTGTGGCAAGCCAACTGAGAGGTGGTGAACAAGGTATAGCAGCAGGCACTCCAACCTCTTATCTATGAACATACTCCCAGTGCCGAGAGCAGGTAGTACAGCATTATCCGTGCAGATGGCAACTTCAGGTGTTGGAAACTGGTTTTAGCAGCATGGGTTGCAAATTGCACTGACTAATGGGACCTACAAGATCTCGATCAGCAGGTCTGTCTTTGGTGTCAGTGTCCAAAGTATGAACTAGGAGATCGTATCCCTCCTGCCAGACAACACCCCCTGTGGTATCACAACCTATATAGAATGCTCAGTGATACCTATACGAAGCCAGCTTACACTGACATCTCATCATGCCATTTTCACCGAGTATTCAACTGGTTTCGACATATTCCCTGTCACATCAGCGGCCTTCCGAAGCCAAACCTCCTCTATGCAATGCAGATCGGCCTGCATGGGCATCTCCAGAACTGGGTGTTTGAATCCATGAAGATGCAGAAACGGCTCACCAAGTACAATGCAATATGGTTATCCTTGCCTGCTTACCATGACCGCACATCAAAAAATACGTCATATGAGCAAGTTTCTCAATGTAATAGGCACGAGATGCATGAAATGTGCCAGTACCAGCTCCCAGTTGTAACCCAGACTCTGCAAGCCGGAAGCCCCGCTCAGCTTCCTTAATTAAATCATACAATTGAGTGCACACCATTTTTGTTAGAATTCTATACCTATGCTCGATATATATCTCGCCATGATGGAAGAATGTGCTACATGCAGGACTCCTTCCATCGTTTTCACACCTTGAAAGATATTGTCTCACATGGGCGGGCATGCAAATATGCAAAGGCAAAAGCCAATGCCCTGAGAACAGAACTCGGGAAGAAGTAAAAGAAAGATGAGCAAAAAAATGCTGAAACTTGGACGCTGTCCAGGAAGTGGTGCAGTATGAACACGTTGCAGTCTGACATAAGCCACCAGAGATATGTCTCAACAGCTTTAGGTGTGGACTACAACTTTCCAAAGATCCATGCAATGTCTGATTGAATTGAACAGATTTATTGATTTGGAGCCTTGAAACAGTATTTTGCCGAAAGATATGAACAAGCACACAACACAAACCTCAAGGATAGTTGGATCACCTTCAATTACAATCTCAACTACCTGCTGAAAGTAATCTCCTTTCAGCATTGCATTGTCTGCATCACAATCAGAGAGCTCAATCACTAAGCCCTCCTTTGGCATCTGGAAAATATCGCTGCCACCTGTAAAGTTCTCCCATTCTGTCCTAATCTGATTGGCCTCCTGAGCTCCCAGTCATATTTGAAGCCCGAATTCATGGAACCCCAAAACTGCCCTGATGTTAAGCATCCTGACACTATCACCAAAGAATTCAGAGCATGACTCAACAATAGGCAAGGACCAACACACCAAGACGGAATAGACAACAGCATACGGGAGTTTATAAACAATCCTAGTTGTAACACGACGTAATTATGGGAGGAGGAACTACATGCAATTGATCTCTCTATTGACCATGGAATAACAGATCAAGTGTGGGGTTCAAAAGGTGAATACTTATCTCAGATGTGTTGATGAACAAGAAGCCAGAGCTGGTGTGGACAACAGCAACCAGCTTAGTGTCTACCAGGAATACCTGGGTGTTCCGGACAGCTCTGATGGCTCAGACGGAACCCTATACCCTCTGATGGAGAATCTGGGCAAATACGCACTCCATCCGTATAGATGTGAATGTTATTGATGATCGAAGTGACATCTTGCTGGAACTATCTACCACACAAGGCTCCCGCAGAGCCACACTTCCGTAACAGAGCCACACTAATGGAGCAGAGCCACACCTTAACATGACCAGAGCCATCCACCTACATCACAATCTACTCCAGTAATCTTCGAGAAACCTCTCGAAGAAACCAAACTCCCGGATGTAAAAAACAAACTTGTCTCTGCATTGTCTCTCAATCATCCAAAAGAAGCCTGCTCCCTACACCTTCTTCCTTGTCATTTTTCTCTTCGCCTTTGGCTGCCTGCCTATTTTCTTCCAATACTGCTCCACCATTTCTTTTGCTCTGCCATATTCTCCTCCAGTACCCAGTTGTTATCCTTTTTGTCCCAGCCTTCCCATTTCACTTCATATTCCCAATTAGTTCCGTCAGAGCTTGGACGCTGATTTGCTATTGGGTGGACAACATGACTTGTTCCCGTGTGGCGTATCTGTCCTGGCGGAGGCGGTGGACACCAGGTGACTCTAGAATGGTCCGTACGATCAACTTTGAGCCTGCTGACGTTTACTGTGTTGTGGGTCGTCATGTCATTTGGAAGGTCCAGTGCGACAGCATTCCTGCGCATTCGGAAAATTTCATATGGGCCAATGCACGGATGTAAAAGCTTGCGTCGCACAGGATTCACGTTGGCATATGTGATTGGCAGATCATTTGTATCTAGAAATACGTTCACACCGGCAGTGATAGCGGTGTCAATTTGATGGTGTGACTTAATAGCCTCCGCAGTCTGTTCATCCTGAGCATCTCGCAACTCATCTCCGGCGACTACCAAAATGCAGTGCAATCGTTCGACGAATTCGCGGCCTTGTATTGTTTTTGCTGATTCATTGGCTTCTGGCTGCTGGAGATCTGGGATCAAGTATAGTTGCAAAGGCGGGTTGTCACCAAGATTGAGTTCAAATGGCATCTGCTTCGTCGAGTGGTGTACTGAGGAATTGTTTGCATACTCAGCTAATGGGAGGTAGTCGTCCCAATTGCCTTGATTGTGAGTGGTGAAGAAGCTGAAATATTGTGAAACCGTCTTGTTCGAGATGTCAGAGAGGACATCTGTTTCTGGATGGAACGCTGTAAACATGAGCAGCTTCGTCTGCAGAATCCTCGCCACATCCCTCCAATAGTCTGCAGTGAAGCATACATCGCGGTCCGATACAACCCCTTGAGCTACTCTGTGTGGATGAACGATGTCATTGATTAATCTACTTTCAAAGGCCAGGGTGTCAATTGATTTTCTGTAGGCTTCCCAATATGCTCTCTTTGGCATGAGGTTGACAAATGTTACAATGCAGTTGTGGCCACTTTCCGGGACCTGCTGGTCGGTTATAATGTCAATCCCGATTTCTTGCCAGCTTCCTTCGGCTATAGGCAGTGGCTATAGGAGGCCCATGGGTTTCCCGCTCCGGTGGTTGGTTTGATGGCATCAGTTGCAGCCCACTACGTAATGCTGCGTATCGTGCCACATTGGCTTCCAGAAATATTGGTCTTTCATGTGTAAGTACGTTCAGTCTGCACCAAAGTGTGCCCCTGCTGGAATGTCCTGGGCCTCATGCAGGATTTGACACTGCATCGTCTTTGAAATACACAGCCATCCTCTCTTCTCTGCCTGTCCTTCTTCCTCCTCCTCTGCCTTTTCGTCTTCCCCGTTGTCTTTTGACCATACCGTTATCTCCACTTCCTCCCTGTCATTCTTCTTTGCCCTTGCATCGTTCTCCACCTGTTTTTTTTCCAAATCGCCATGTGACCACAGTAGGCCATTCTCTTCCAACAAGAATCGTTGAGCTGACACCCATAATTTGTGTTTTTTTTGCGTATGCGGTGGATGGCAGGAGGCGGGGACTTCTGTCATCCAAGGAATGTTCCATAGACCCAAACCATTCGTCGTTAATTATGCCCACCTTCATATCCTCCATCCAATCTCCGGCTGTGGTAAGATCTGGCGCCATTGCTTGGCACCACTCTTGTCGGAAATCCGGACAGCGAGAAAACCCGTCCGGGACCGAATTTGTTAAACCCGGGATGTGCTTCACCTCAAACTCAAAATATTGGAGGACTGTCAGTATATCCATCTGTCGTATGGTGAGACGTGGTTGTGTGAGGATCCAACGCAACGTCATATGGTCTGTGTGTACCAACAATGGTTGCTCAGCTCCAGGTAGGTTGGATTTGCAGTATAATATTGTGTCTCAGATGCCCAATAGTACTCTGTCATACGCGGGGTATCACGTCTCCACATTGTGTAATTGACGGCTGAAATATCCTACTACCATCTCTGCATTGTCTTGCACGTGGGAGAGCACTGCGCCCAATGCATACTGTCTGGCATCGACATGCAGGCAATAATTGGCTTCGGGGTCCGGTAGTGCCAGAACTCGAACATTGCACAGTGCTTTTTGCCGGTGTTGAAGGCATGCTGGCATTGACTATCCCTGGTGAATGGAGTGCGCTTGACCTTCCTCGGCTCTCCACGTCGCTGCCCAACGCTTCCTTTTCCCCTTGAAGGGGTGCCAAAGGCGTACAACAGCATTGCAATGTGAGCATAGTGTCTAATGAATTTTCGATAGTAACTGGAGAGACCCAGGAAGCCTCTGACATCATGACTATTTTCAGGTGCAGGCCTATCCATTACCGCACGTGTCTTATGTTCCTGGGCGTGGATGTTGTCCTTGTCAATATCAAAGCCACAAAAATTGAATTTCTGACAAGCCCAGGCACATTTTGCACGTTTGACTTTGAGACCATGTTCCTTCGGAAAGGTATGCTGATCCCGGACATGTATGACATGGTCCACCAAGGTACGGCTGTGATTCATCTTATTGTCGAGGTACATGACCATGAATTTGCATTTCATTGGCTCCAAGATGCTTTTCATCATACGCAAGAACTGGCTGGGTGCGTTCGCCATGCCAAACGGCAGGACTCGCCACTCGTACAAACCAAATGTAGTGGCAAAAGCTGTCCTTTGCCTGTCGGCTGTTGCGATAAGAATTTGATGGTAAGCAGCCACCAAGTCCAATTGGGTGAACCAGCAGGAGCTGTGAATGGAGTTTAGTAAGTCCTCAATAAGTGAAAGACGTCAATGATCCGTGACGGTTATGGTGTTTACTGTGCAATAATCTATGCACATACGCCACATACCATCAGTCCTTCACACGAATAATACTGGTGAGCCGCAACTGCTTCGACAGGGCTGAATCGAACCGCAGCGAATCTCCTTGACTATCTGCCACCAAAGCTCTTCCGCTCCATGTGGAGAGATGCAGTATCGTGAGCGGAACAGTATTTTCGTATTCGGGTCAGATTAAATTTCAAAATCGGCTTGCCTTTCATTCTGCGAATTTGCAAAAGTAGGCTCAACAAAAACACCCTGGAATTCAGTCAACATGTCTTTAAACTCCCTGAGTGGTTTGTCTGATGGAACTGTGGCACCATCGCAGTAGTGGTGCACTTTAATCACAAAGGCCCGTTGCAACAAGCGGGTAGATGCGCATTCAAGCTCTGCCTTCCATATGATGTGGATGCCCATGAATTTGGCCTGCTCCACTATTCCTTCGTCGACGTCCAAGGGGCATAGGCCAAGCTAGTAATGTACTCTGCAATACTCTCTTTTCTCCCAGAGATTGTTGGCAATCCACATTGCATTGCTGTCATGGTCGATTTGATATCGTCGGTTTATATCACGCATTCATCATTTCCCTAGCACAGTGTCAAAGCCCTTGACGTCATACATCATAAATTCAGCCTGATAGACATATGACACACTGAGTTGTAGTTTGAATTTGACCCTTTGGCATTTTTCGATGCCATCCTCTGCATTGATATTGGCCATCTCCACAATCATCCATCCTGCCCCCTTTGCACACAGAGCAGCCCGTTGGCATTTAAGTTTATCAATAAACATCTGCCCCACATAGTTCTCTGACGCACCATCGTCCTTCACTACCCTTCCCTTTTTGCTGCTCTAACATCCTCCTTTAGTTCGGAATCTTGTTTTCCCATTAAACCTTAGTAGGTCAACCACTGAGTCATCTAGTTTACTAACTTTCAAGTGGTGGTAACGGGTGAAAAACTTGAATTGACTATCTGGCACCAATTTGCTACCCTTCTTGTTTGACAATACGGTACATGATGGTGTATTTATGGGAGGTACAGCTGCAGCTACTGACCTCCTTTGCCTTTTCCCGCCTCAGAGTCTGAGGCTGAGAGACTCTCCAACTAACTCTCTGCCTCACTGTCTGTCTCCTGCTTAGCCTCCGTTTCCTCAACAAGCCGCCTACTCTCCTTTCTACCGGTTATTGCACCTCCTCTTTTCTTCTCTTAACGTGGGCGCCCAGACTTGGGTTTTGGGGCATCTCTGCCGACCAGAGCTTGTTCAAGCAGCTACTTCATCAAGTCTCAGTTTGGGCCATTCAGAGTGATGGTACCCACCTGGCCACAGTTATAGTAGGTCAAACCATCATATCTGGCTGGGCCAGCTGTGCCAGTTGTACCACCATTCTTGGAGTCCATCTTCCTAGCTGAAGCTTTCGTAGTTGTAGTAGTGTTGGGGCTACATCCATGTTGGAACATGTTGAGAGATGTGTCCAATACAGCGAGGTGCTCCATGCACTGTTTGAAGGTTAGAGTCTTATCGCACATGCCAATATATTAAACCAAGTCTTTGTAAACTCCCTGGTTGCCCTTTTAGATCTTATATCCATAGGTGTCGTCTAACATTTCCGCAGGCATAGGCTGGTGCGGGTCCAACTTGGAATGTAGGAGACACAAACCCTCAGTAAACTCTGTGACACGTTCTCCGTTCTTTTGGCTCAGTTTTTCCCATTCACGTTTGACCCGGTCCAAGGCATTACACGGAACCATCTTAGCTTTCGACTCCGTGCAAAAGGTGGACCATTCGATGCGCGTACTCACTGATAAATGGTTCAAGGCCCAGACTGGTTCGTCACCATTCAGTTGTACCAATGCATGCTCTCCTCAACTAGTTGTGCCGACCCATCCAATGGCCTGTGTTGCATTTTTGAAGTGTCATTGCAAAGCAAAAAGAAACACGGTGACATTGTCCAAGGTTCGTTTGCTCTCATACATTGGAAGGTTTGATGACTTGACAGTGACGCAAAGGCGTCCAGATGGGCCAGGGGTTGGCTTGGCGGAGCCGCGGCTCCCAAACAGCCCACAGGTTTGTTCAGGGGAGCCAGGAACCCCTACTATACCTTGGAGCGGTTGGGAGGTGTTCGCCGCCAGGGTCACATGTACTTAGGATGTCATCAGTCGTTGAATGACTCATGTGAACGCTCTCAATTCTGATTCCAGGCTGATCTTCTCTTACGAGAGATTTTTGACCTGGGGCAGCATTATATCCTTCTCCAGCCCGAGCTGTGCAATTTCTGTCTGCTCCGGTGTCTCCGGCTCCGACTTGCACTTGTCGAACTGTCTCTCCAACTTGATGGATCGATGTTACTTGATCTGGAGCTCTTCCCCAAACTCCTCAATTTCTGGCTGAGTGGCCGGTAATTCCCTGCTCGGGACCCACAGTTAGAAGACCAGTGGAATGCGTCCAAGGTGCCGGCAGTCATCTGGTTCGAACATAACCTAAGAAAATTCGCCATTGTGCATTGTGTTTCAATCACTTCTGATGCTCGTGATGGTGTGAGAAGTCGACTGTTTCTACCAGTCTGGACAAATTGCCTCTCGCTACATATAGAAGTGAATATTATTGATGATCGAACTGACATCACGCTAGAATGTACTACTATGCAAGGCTCTCCCAGAGCCGGACTAACGCAGCAATATCAGCACAAAATATTTCCATCCGGGCGGAATGGCTCCTTCAGAGTGGACGTGCTCTGTCAGAGCCGTCAGAGACACCCCAGTGGCGGATTACTCTGCGCCCGGCGTCAATACCACACGTCGCGTTGCATATTGCCCTCCGATCACTGTTTCACTGTTTCTTCTCGCTCTGTCGGTCTGCTATTGTAAATGAACCCTCTGGTGTTGTGGCCAACTAGGACCATCTGTCGGAATGGGTTCATTGGATACGTGCTTGCATCGGGATTGCAATGCGATGGGTGACATTGCGAAAATCTCTCCTCGCGTTCGTTCTACCTGTGCGCAAAATGCAATTCTCTATTTACTAATTATACACATCATTCCAAGTTGCCAGATCTATGCGGCTATTGACAATCCATTGCTCGTTCCGTCCGTCTCCTGTCTTACTACTAGTAGCTCTGTCTGGAATTACCTGAGCGCAGCCGACGATGTGTCTCACGCTGAAAACTTGCATAGCAACGGCTGCCAGTGCTTTTCTCACTTGTACAAATTCCGAGACGGGATCCAAGTTACTTGAGTTTTCCGGTATTGTGGTAAGCGCCAGGGATAACCAGTACTCAACGCAATCTCCATCCTCGTTTGGAGCTTGATTTTGAATGCTCGTTGTTGTTGCCACAGGAGACGCCCATTCAGTGCGCCATAACACCTCCCCAGGCATTGCTTTACCCACATCCAGTCATTCCGTTGATCCCCTCTGCCGTAGCTCTAGCTTCCTGTGCATCGACCCATCTGAGATATTTGTTCACCTTCTAAACTCTCAACTTGAACCTTAATACCATGGTAAATACAGAGCTCCATTGCATGCAGTTGTTCATCCAATATATACATCTTGTGACGACTCTTATGCTTTATAAACTCCCACGTGCCACTGTATATTGCCGCACGGTGCGTTGCGTCTTGCGTATTGTCGAGTAATGCTCTGAAGTCTTTGATCATACTGTCAGGATGGTCGCCATCACGGCAGTATTGGGGCCGCATAAATTTGGGCTTCGCATATGACTGGGGGCGCAGAGTGGCAGCCAGATCAGCACCGGAAGGGAGGACTTTGCAGGCAGCAGCGCTGTTCTCCTGATGCTGAGCAAGGGCTTGGTCATTGAGCTCTCAGATTTCGAAGCAGCAGATGCGACGCTGAAAGGTGATTACTTGTGGCAGGTAGTTGAGATTGTGATTGGAGGCGTTCCAACCGTCCTTGAGGTTCGTTTTATGTGTATGTTCATGTCTCTCCGCAAAATACGTTTGCAAGGCTCAGTGTCGATGAACCTACTCGGCCCAATGAGACATCAAGTGGATCTTCGGAAAGTTGAAGTCGGCATCTAACTCCTTGGAAATATCTATCTCATGGCTAATATAATCCCGCCAGGAGTTCATTTCGCGCCGCTTCTTGGACGGCTTCCAAGGTTCAGCATTTGATTCCTCATCTACCTCTTGCTTCTTCACGTGTTCTGTTCTCAGGGCATTGGCTTTGGCCTTCTCATTTTTGCCGGCTTGCACGAGTAAGAACACATCTTTGAAGGTGCGAAAACAATTCAAGCCTTCCTCCATGTAGCTCAATGTTGCATCATCGTGACATTTATATCGAGCATACATATAGAATTCTAACAATGCCCGTGTGCACTCAATTGCGCAATTGAATATGGGACTCTGAGCGGGGTTTCCACCTCATAGAGACTGGGTTACAACTCGAAGCAGGTACCGGCTCATTTCCTTCATCTTTGTCCCATTCCATTGAGAAACTTCCTCATATGACCTATTTTTGGGTGTGAGGTAGTGGTAAGCAGGCACGGATAACCAGATTGCATTGTACTTTTCGAGCCATTTGTGTGTCTTCATGAAGTGGAAAATCCACTTCTGGAGGTGATCAAGCATGCTGATCTGCATTGTATGGGGGAGGTGGGGCTGAGGGAGGTCGCTCACAATACAGGGAATATGTCGAAACATGTTGAATCCTCGGTGAACATGGCGCGACGAGAGTTCGGCATCGGCTGCCTTGGTGTTAGCATCGCTGAGCAATCTGTATAGGTTGTAATCCCGCCGGGGGTGTTGCTTGTCAGGAGGCATACAATCTCCAAGTTCGTTCTTTGGACACTCGCACCAAAAACTGACATGCCGCTCGAGATGATGTAGGTTGCTATACTCTGGACAATCTGCAAGCCATGCTGCTAAAACCGGTTTGCAACGTCTGAAGTTGCCATCTGCACAGTGAAAGTTGTAATACCCGCTCCTGGCACCAGGATTTTCCATAAAGGTGAGTGGTTGCAGTAGCCACCGGAGTACTTCGTTCAGCACATCCTGGTTTGTTTGCCGCTACTCATCCAGCCGCTTCTGAGGAATATTGCGGTTCTTGATTGGAATCGGTAGGAGAGTGACCATTACCACGCTGTGCATTGAGGGCGTCTGGTGGATCTTCGAAGACAGATTGCCAATTGTCATATATACAGGCCACAATTTCTTGTCGCCAGCAAAATTCGAGAGATGTGTTGTGTCGGACATCAATATCAACGGAACCAGAGTATCCCCCAGTGCGAGCGTTGCCTTAACCTCGATTAGCACGTTATTCTCCTTGAGTATCTCTGCTTACCAGTGTCTCCCAACACCACTCCGCAGTGCGCATTTCAGTATAGAGGCGTTCTGGTGGTGTATCACTGTCAAAGCAACGCTGAGGGGTGTAAATGATATACTCGGCGTAGGCTGGCTGCCGGATCAACCATCTCATGCTTTTGATGATGTCTCGACTCCAGTATTTGATAGGCCATTGGTGATTGTCATTCCATCTCATATCCTCGAGAGTGTGTAGTTCCCACCCCCCAACAGCCTGATCATCTGGCATGCTAGCCATGAGCTCCTGGACGCCATTCCAGTTTTTGAAGCTTGGGAAACGAAGAGCAGTGTTTTCTTCCTTCAGCACGTTGTCATAGTACATCTTCATGCCCTTCTTCTTGATCCCACACTGGATATAGTTGTACTCTTCACGCATCGCAAACGGGTAGTAGGGATTGTTTATAGGTTCGTTTCAAGGCACGCCTGAGCGTCGCGTTCCCATTGCTGAGCAATGTAATCGATCAGTGGAGCGCCGGGGCTGGGATATATTTTCGTCCGCAGCAGAGGTGGCGGTTGTTGAGACTCCTTGTCTGCAATGTTTTCAACATGTTCGAGGTAGAGAAACACGTCCAAGTCTTCGACTAAATCTTGGTTAGTGTTGAATTCACGACGCTGAGTGGGTTCAACGCGTTGGGGAGCGCTGCGAATAGTCAGATTCTTCTGGCGTGCAACTTAACGGTGTTGAGGATGGTGTGATTTGATATCTTTAAGTCGCCAGCTTTCTGAGGTGAACATCTTTCGGCATGAAAATTCGGGGCAACGGAAAGAGGTCTTCTCTGGCATTGTTGACGATACGAGAGGAGTGGAGTATACACTGTAGAAAGAAACCCAAGTTGGTGCTGGGCCTGAGCAGCGTCGTGTGTAAGCTCACGATACTTTCAGCTATCTTATTGAGCCTCAACAATATCACAAGGAGGTTACTTAGACGCCAGGAGTTGCAAAAACACTGCATACACGATGTCCCATAATACTATGAATAAAATTAAACTAATAAAATAAAACCAATACAAAACCTATAAATAGAATAAACCTTGAGAGATCCAAAAACCTCGCAATGGGTGTAATAATCAATGCATGAGATTAATAGATTAGAACAAAGGAAACGAACAAGACAGGAACCCGAACGTGACCCAAACGCAACAACCATCGCCTCCTCGGCAACGCGAGGACTGGTTCACTCCTCGCCTACCGAGTCATCTGGGCGTGTCTCATGGAGAGGGACATCGGGGAGAGGGACATCGGGGAGAGGTACATCAGGGAGTGGGACATCGTGGAGAGGGACATCAGGGAAAGGGACATCGGGGAGACTGTCGCAACCTGCCGATTCAATCAGCAGCTGCTGATCCACATCCACATCCGAGGTGTTTCTGGCTGCCTCAGTTTCTCGCAGAGTTGGCACCGCCGGGCGAGGTTGTTACGGGGTCACAAGCCCCAAATGCTCCAGCCCACTTAGGGGATGAGTCTCCGGAGTTGGTGATCTTGGGCGAGGATCCGGGGTTTGTGGCCGTGGGGCAGGTGCCCGAGGTTTTGGCCGTGGGGTATGCTCACGCATCTCCTGGCCTCGCTCTGGTAGCATGATTGGCTGATTGTCTACCATGGTATCTGCATCATCAGCCGATGTAATTACCATCTCTCCCTGACCAATCGTCCGAGGTTCTTTGCCATCATCCTCATCCTTATCCTGCTCCTCACCTTCATTGTCCTCCTCTTCCTCCTCCTCCTTCTCCTGCTCCTCCTCCTCATCTTCCTTCTTTTCATCTTCCTCCTCTTCATCTTGCTCCTCTTCATCATCACTGTGCCTTTCTATATCCACATCGCCGTCTAAATTAACACCGTCCGGTGTGCCCACATCATCCTCCATGCACATATCCAAATCAGGATCACATTCCGAGTCATATTCGCCGTCCGACTCGGTAGAGTCGGTATCATCATCTGAGGAAATTGCCACGGGGGGCGATGCTTCCGGCTCTAAATATACCCACTCTAGATAGCCCTCTGTGTCCGAGTCGGCCTCATACAGTTCAACAATACCTTTCCCATTACCGTTTCCCTTCCCCTTCCCCTTCCCTTTCCCCTTCCCATCCTATGTTCCCTTACCTTCCCCGGTCCCTTTCTCACCGCCCTGCGTGTGCTTCTCACCCTCACCTTCGTCACTGTCATTGTCATCGTCAGGACGGCTCCATCCACTGCTCAGTGCTCCGGGATCCGCCCAGTTCTCATCAACATCATCCTCGTCGATTATCTCACCCCAATTCAGTTGTCAAACGGCCAGGAAGTCGCCTGGCTTGTACTGCCGGCAGCTTGGTGGCTCAATCATTACCCTGAGATCATCGCTACCGTAACAATAACAACGCTCACTGGTGCGTTGAACCTTTCCCAAGCTGGTTGTCTGCTAATTGGAGCAATCGACTTGATCTCCGAAGGCACTGGGGTTGTCCCACCTCCAATTGTTCATTTGATCACGGGTTTTATCAAACATTTGCCTGATATATAAGGGGAAGGCTGCCCACCACTCCCGAAAAAGTGAACTCCTGCGCCTGCGGTGAGGCGACATCAGCTGGAATTGTGAAAAGTGGCGAGTTGTGACTGGATCAAGAAAGATTATATCATAACAGAGGTCCCAGGCCCTCTCATCCTTGACGCCGCAAACATTGTATATCCATATGAGTCCACAGATGTGTTCCGAGATGAATCCCTTGATACTATCCTGATCCAACGACAGGGGTTGATTTATAACCGATGTCAGCATTTCTGCCCTAGCAGTTGCCTTCCCCTTTCCTTTGTGGCTGCCCTTTGGTGCCATTGCTGCGAGTTGAAAATGAATCTACATCCAAGGCGTTAGCATTATGATACAGTTGAACGTAGGGAAAGGAAGCCCAGAGTGAATGTAAAAAGTTGTGTAGGTTATCAGGTGTGTTTTGGAACAAGGGGTGTTGTTTTGTGCAAGTCACGTGATGTCAAGATTGTTTAGGATGCTACCTGTGTGGACAATACGGGAGCAAATCATAATGGAGGTGTAGGCAGGAAGAAGGGATATATATACTCGAGTTCCGGCGATTTCTTGGTTCATGGTTCACCTTGTGACTTTTGTTGGCTAATAAACACAAAATGGCGCAGCCTTCATCTTTCCGCAGCACCAGGCACCTCATGAACAACAAGCCTCGAGACGAAATTCAGTACTCGCGGTGAGGACAGTTTTCAATGCCGCGTGTTGCTTGGGCATCTCATAGCACTTTTACCGCTCAGACCTCGTGCATCTCGGAGCAAACTGAGTAGTTCTCAAATTGTCCTAACTGTTCAACCATCCAACACGGCTACCAACGCATAGTGGTGGAAAAAGCAGATGCAACAGATGTCATAGGATAGAGAATACATCATTGTTTGCTTTGCGATGCTCTTAGCTATACCAAAGGGGCATTTCAACCGGGAAGCGGAAGATATACACAACCGATGGTTCGAAGTATTGTGCCAAGAACGAGTGCAATACAATGATAATCACGCCAAGAAGGCATAAACACCCTTCAAGCGGTGCAAATATACATTCAGACATTGCTGTAACAGTGAATATCAATGCTGAGTTTAATCTGAGATTAAGATGATGACATTTAACCCCATAATTGAATGCTTTTGAACGGATCTCATCCCCAAGTATTATCACGGGTTAGTGTCTAGTGCGGTCAACACTGCACCTCCCTTGTTTGTCGAATCCCTCCAGAGTCGCTCAAATAGGAGTGTACCTCGCCTGCGGTTGCATATGCATGCAGAGGAAAATATTCCTTCAGTCTTAACGTCGAACATTCATATCAGATGATGCCTTCCCATAGCCCTGACCCTGTCACGTCTCCGGTCGTACGAAATATTCGAAGTCTTGCTAATCGTCAGAATCAACAAACCCGTAGGCCTACAGGGAATTCTCAACTTTCCCCTGCTAAGAGACGCGTTTCTGTAACTGGCTGGCGAGAGGAACTCCTCTCAGGGAGGGAGTTCCGTAGCCTCTACAATCCAAGGTCAGAACTCCCCCCCCTCATCTTCGCTGAACAATTCTCGTGTTACAGATATCACTCAACGCCTGACTTCCATCCCGTCCACTACACAGCGACGGTCAATAATTACTCCAACTTCCACGCTGGGTACAACCAGACCTAACACACCAGCAACCAGCAGAATCACACACACAGACTCAACATGTCGCGTTGTATCCAGCTCCGCATCTGGCATTGCTAGCACTCCCACTCCTCTCAGCGGTCTTCAAAACCTGCCCACTCCCATCTCTAATGCAGAGGCCCACACGATCATTACAAATCCACTACGAATGCGAGCTACAGAACGAAATCAGAGACAGAGGCAGTGCCAACTGCAACCGCAGGCGGTGTCTACACCTCGATCAGTGGTGTCCGGCAGTCGCAGCATCCATCGAATTGGTCACTCCGACATGACGTTTCTTGTATTTGCATCGGGAACGCTCCTGGAGCACTACATGTGGAACAGATGGCCGTTTATCAGTGCAAGCGACTTGGAAACGGTAAGTTGTGCAACGCGACGCGTTGCGAAAGCATTAGCTGAAGCCCCTCACTGGTTGATAATAGAGACGTACTGGAACACCACAATGCAGCAAAACAACATTCGGTCCATAGCATTTCAGGCACGCACAAAGCAGATCTTGAAAGAGGTATGCTGAAGCAATGGCCCACGTTGGATATTACACGCTCAAACCGGTACCAGGTTCGTGCACAATTCGATATGGTTAAATCCCATTTTATTCAATCAGCAAGGGACAACATAGTAGAGCTTTATGATCTCCACCGCTTTAAATCCTCTGCAGAGCATTTAGAATTCATTGATTCCCTTCTGGCAGACAATAAGTATCTTTTTCCTATAGCAGAGCGTGTGGAAGGTGGTGTACACGGTCCAAATCCAACGCAGAGAAAGTCGACAGCTACTAACGAATGTCTCGCGTCTACTTTACTTTCTCGCGGAAGCAATACTGCAGTTTATCTGGATCAAATTTTATCATTGGGCAAATAACCACGGTAAGTATGCTGATGGATTTTATAATTCCATGATTGACGACAAGGACGGTCATATACCCTCGCCACTGATCATGTTTACCTGCACCGCTTGCGCCATGCTCTCCTGGAGTGGCAACAGAACAAAGCTGTTCATCCGAAAGCTTCCAAGTCAAAGTTGAATGCGGACAGACTTGATCGCTCGAACTACTTCAATCACTAGAATGACTGCGGTTAGCACGCATCCTGCTGGACTGCACCAGGTCGCAAGTTGTTAACCTCGCCTGGTGTTGCAGACACATATACATTCTTGATGAATACCTGGAACACACTACCAGTGAGCTACCAACAGAGGGTGTATAACAACACTCTTGCTACAGTCAAGCGTCAGATCAAACAGGCGGAGAACCCAACGCCTGCCATGGTGATCAGCATGGAAGCAGCGCATATTGACAATGCTATTCTTCTTGATTATTTGGCCTCCGAAGGGGCGCCTCAGGAGCCTGAGATCAGAAGCACTGACCCAAACATCCTGATAGAGAATAATTGCACGGATGACAAACTTCATTTCGGGATGCCAGGGGGCAGCGTGGATTACGAAGATGAAGGTGATGAAAGCGACGTGCGTGATGCCGTCCCCACCGCCAGCCGGCGACGATGGCCCGTGACTGAACTCCAGCGGTGTGACCTGGGAATTAGTGATGCCCACAGGTATGAGGGCGAGGATAGCGACGATGCGGATGCGGATGAGGAGGAAGAAGCATCGCAAGCCGATTTTGAATCAATGCAGAATGTGGAGGGCTGAGGGCATAGTAGGTTTGACCTGAGAACTAGTCATGTCGACGGGTATGAGTGCGAGCATGGCGACGATGCGGATGCGGATGAGGAGGCATAAGCATCGCAAGCCAATGATGGATCGATGCAGAATGTGGAGGACTGAGGGCATAGTACTAGAGAGTGTGAACATTGGACTGTATATTTCAGACCTGTAAAATACGATGATGGCGAGGCGAATGCAATGGCAAGCGTGGTATCCGACGCGAAAACTGTATTGCAATATGTGACAAAATCTCAAAGTGAACCATGTATGGGGCGAGTGCGGCATCCAATATATAGCAATAGCGGAGAGGTAAAATGTGGCTATCGGCCGAAGAAAGGTATAAACATCGCCAGTCGTTGTGTGAATGGCTACAGCATAACTGCAGCCCCTGCGAGGAGTGTAATACACGTGTCGTTCTGATGGTGCATATACCAGGCACAAAGTAATGGAGGTAAGTAAGCAATGCGACCTGTCGCCTGGGTGACGGGAAGTGTGTAATTCTCAGTCAGAGGGTACGAGGTTCTGTCAGAGCCGTCAGAGCTGTCCGGAACACCCAGGTGTTTCAGACTGAAACTAGGGTTGTTGCTGATGAAAGCCAAACTGATGAAACAGATCGGCACCTTAACATGACCAGAGCCACCCATGTACCAAGAATTACACACTTCCCATTGCGTTGCATACTTACCTTCTTTACCTTGCACCCAGAATGTGATGAGGTATATGCACCATCAGAATAACCCCTGTGTTACATTCTTCGCATGGGCCAGTGTTACTAACGGTTCCCATTTTGGACCCAGTTGGGTTTAAAGGTCTGGATGGCAACTGCCTTACCCCATCTAAAATCGACAATTTTTCTAGCGAACCATCACTTTAACACCACAAATATTGATCAGAGAGTTTAGTGTTTGGTATGTAAAACAAGAAACTCAGCACGGCGCATCATTTGGCCGTCTCCGATCTTCGATATCTTTAAATCGCAGCAAGTGGTAGCCCAAAAACCTCGTTTTTCGGCCGGAAATGACAATAATTTCAATACAGCTTGCTCAGTTTTGAAGATATCAAAACTCGGAGACCGCCAAAAGATGCGCCGTCTGAAGCTCCATATTTCAGGTACGAAACACTGATTTACCAGATGAATATTCAAGGACTTAATTGAAGGAACTGTTTGGCACAAAGCCGGGCCGAACCGCCTGGGTCCAGGTTCTCTTGGAACCACTGTAGTAGAAAGGATCCGAAAACGGAACCATTGCTAACACTAGGCGGGGCAGCAGTTATGCTGCAGCCGATGACACAATGCATGGCGATGTTTATGCCTTTCTCCGGCCAAGTGCCACATTATACCTCTCCACCATTGCTAGTTATCGGATGCCACATTCTCCCCATCTATGTTTAGCTTTCAGATTTTGTCACTTCTTACAATACAGTCTTCGTTTCAAATACATCGCTTGCCATTGCATTTGGTTCACGATTGTCCTACATTGAAGGGCTGATGTGTACTGTCCAATCTTCACACTCACTAGTACTATGTCCTCGGTCCTCCACATACTGAGTTGATTTTTAATCGGCTTGGGATGCTTCTTCCTCCTCATCCATATCCACATCGTTGCCATCGTCACTCTCATCCCCGTAGACATCAATGGTTCCCAGGACAATTGCCTCTATTTCGGTTACAGCTAGTCATTGCTGCCTGGTGGTGGGGATGGCATCATGCTCGTCGCTTTTGTCACCTTCAGATTTGCAATCTCCGCTGCCCCCTGGCATCCCGAAATGCAGTTCGTCATCATTGCAATGATTGTCCATCAGGATAGTTGAGTCAGTGCTTCAGATCTCTGGCTCCTCAAACTCCGCTTTGGAGGCCAAAGAGTAAAGAAGAATCGCATTGTCAACACACACTGCTTCCACACTAATAGCCGTGGCAGGCGTTGCGTTCTCCACCTGTTGGATCTGACGCTTGACTCTAGCAAGAGTGTTTGTATACACCCTCTGTTGGTAGGTCTCCAGTAGTTTGTTCCAGGTATTCATCAACAATGTATACATGTCTGCAATGCCAGGTGAGGTTAAATACTTGCGACCTGTTGCAGCGCAGCAGGATGCGTTCTGACCACCATCATTCTTGTAGTTGAAGTTGTTCGAGTGATCAGCTCTGTCCACTTTCAGCTTTGCCTTAGAAGCTTTCTGGTGAATACCATTGATCTTTTACAACTCCAGGAGAGTATCACGCAATGAGGTGCACATAAACATGATCAGTGGCGATGGTATATGACAGTCCTTGTCATCAATTATGGAATTACACAATCCATCACCATACCCACCACAGTTAGTGGCCCGATGATCAAAGTTGATTCAAAGACTCCCCGGGATTGCTCCCATCAGGAAGTGATCTGCAGACTTGCCATTCATTTACAGCTTTCGACTCTCTGTACATTGGACTTGCACCGCATACACTACCTTCCACACCCTCTGCTACAGGAAAAATATACCTACTGTCTGCCAATGGGGAATCGATGAATTCCAAACACTCTGCATCGGATTCAAAGTGGTGGAGATCATATAGCTCCGCTATACTGTCCCTCGCTGATTGAATGAAATATGACTTAACCTTATCTACTTCTGCTCGAACCTAGGAGTGGTTTGAGTGTGTAATATCTGACGTGGGCCATTGCTTCAGCATACCTCATTCAAGACCTCCATTGGGCATGCCGCAAATGCTATAGACCTAATGTTGTTTTGCTGCATAGCGGTAATCCAGTCCTTCACTATTATCTGCCAGTGTAGGGCTCCTGCGAAAGCTTTCACAACACGTCGTATTGCATCACTTTCCATCTGCAAGTCCCTTGTACTCATAAACCGCCGTCTGTTCCACATGTACAGATCCAGGAGTCTACCCGTTGCATATACAAGATGCGTCATGTCTCAGTGACCAAATCGAAGAATGCTGTGTCTTGCGGAGATCACAGATCGAGGTGTAGACGCCGCCTGTGGTTGCAATTGCCACTACGTCTGTCACTGAATCCTTTCTGTGGCTGGTGTTTGCACTGGATGTGTACTGATTGCGCAGGCTTCCGGATTAGGGATCGAGGCAGGCATGTTTTCATAGCTGCTGAGAGGAGTATAACTGGTAGCAATGCCGGATGCTCGACTGGATACAACATGACATGTTGACTCTTTCTGTGAGGTTCCTCTGGGTGCTGGTACACTATGACTCCTTCTACCCAGTATGGTGGTTGGAGTACTTATTGACCGTTGCTGTGTAGTGGATGGGGTGGATGCCACATGTTGAGTGATAGCTGCAACGCGAGAATTGTTCAGCAAAGATGAGGTGGTGGAGTTCCAATCTTAGATTGTAGAGGCTACTGAACTCCCTCCCAGGGAGGAATCTCTCTTGCCAGCTGGTACCGAAATGTGTCTCTTAGCAGAGGGGAGTTGGTAATTCCCTGAAGGGCCAGTCTCTTGTTGATTCTGACAATTAGTAAGACTTCAAACATTTCTTATGGCCGGAGTCGTGGCAGGGTGAGGGATTTGGTAAGGCATTGTCCAATATAGCTGTTCAACGTTAAGAATGTGGGAATAATTCCCTCTGTATGCAGACGCAACAGGAAGCGAGGTAGACTCCTATTTGAGCGATCTGGGAAGGATTCGGCAAAAAAGGGAGGAGCAGTGTAGACAGCGCTAGACACTAGACTGTGACGATTATCGGGGACGAGATCCCTTGACAACCATTCAATTATGTGGTTAACTGCCATCAGATCAAACTCAGATTATACTCAGTATTGATATTCACTGTAACAGCAATGTCTGAAGGTCTATTTGCACCGCTTGATGGGTATTTATGTCTTCTTGGTGCGATTATCATAGTATTCCACATATTGTTGCCACAATGCTTCGAACCATCGATTGTGTCTATCTTTAGCTTCCCAGTTGATGTCCCCCTGTGGCAGAGGTAAAAGCATTGCAAATCAAACAATGATGTATTCTCTTTGCTACAATATCAGTTGCATGTGCTATTTCAACTGCTAGATGTGTTTGTAGCCATGTTGGATGGCTGCACAGTTGGAACAACCTGAGGACTACTCAGTTTGCTCCAAGATGCTTCACATCAGCTAAGTGTAAATTCGTCCGCAAGCCACACGCAAACCTCCCAGACACTCCGGTAGACCTCACCGGTGCTCCCAAGTAACTCGAGATGCTCCCAGGCCCCCCTAGAGCTAAGCAAAGTGCTTTCAGACTGTGCAAGAACATTCTCAGGTGCTCCTGAAAGCGCCGACAGTTATGGAGGTGTATTCATGATGCTACGAGATTTGACTTATAGTATATTCAAATTTTGGAGTGGCTGAGACTTCTGCGCAGCTCCGCAGGAGACTGAGTGCCGTATTATCACAGCAGTGGTTCTTAGGGTCCCATAACCACAAGGCATTTCGTGTATCAGATGCGTCATTGTTACATTCACAAGATTCGCTACATCATAATATGGCATGTATTATCTATCTAACTTTCTATATATACACCTACTCCCATGGCTGCGGGCGGTACTGGCGCGTAATCACAGGAGCACCTGGAGACACTGATTGAGAAGACTTAGAGATGCACTTGGAGGCTGTGATCGAGCGAGTTTGGAGATGCACTTGGAGGCCGAAATCGTGTAACTCAGAGATGCACTTGGAGGCCGTGATAGAGCGAGTTTGGAGATGCACTTGGAGGCTGAGATCAAGTTGAACTCAGAGAGTCACTTGCAGGCCATGATCGAGTGAGTTTGGAGATGCATTTGGAGGCCGACATCGAGTAACTCAGATATGCACATGGAGGCCGCGATCAAGTTGAACTCAGAGGTGCACTTGGAGGCAGTGATAGAGCTGGTATGGAGATGCAGATTGAGGCGGGGATTATGCTGTACTCAGAGATGCACTTGGAGGCCGAGATCGAGCAAGTTTTGAGATGCATTTGGAGACTGAGATCATATAACTCGGAGATGCACTTGGAGGCAGTTTGTGAGCGAGTTTGGACATCCACTTGGACGGCATGATCGATCAAGATTGCAGGAGTACTTGGAGGTGGTCGATCTGGAGGTGGTAGATCGGGAGGGAGGTGTGATGGCAGCTGAGATTCTATTCATTGGTTAACTCGTAATTGTGGGAATGTAGAGAGTTCAGCACAATGAGATCCAATGAGAGACTTGCTCCGAGCAGGAGACAGTCCATGTTGGGATGATGCAGTACTCGGTGTATGCTGTACTTGGTGTTAACTCATAATCATTGAATGGAGAGATAGATAGGGATGACTTAACTTGGTGTTCTTCGGTGATGGTAGGGAAAGAGAGAGATGGGAGGAGATGAGAGAAATCATCATGAGAAACTGGGACTTGGGAGAATTTCGTGTGCGAGTCAATTTACAATGCCTGATACGGCAGGTACTACTCCCAATCCGGCAGGTAACAACACCAATATGAGGTCTTCTACACCCAATCAGGGAAGTCATACCCCCGACTTCTTATGTCCGCTCGTATCCTGCATATCGTTCCCATCTTTATCACCCATCCCACTTTCTCTATCATCATCACAGAACACAAAGTTAAGTCAACCCTCTCTATCTCTCCATGCCATGATGATAAGTTGACACTGAGTACAGCATACACCGAGTACAGCATACACCGAGTACAGCATACACCGAGTACAGCATACACCAAGGACAGCATCCACTCAAGATTGTCTGTATTCCTTTCATTCTCACATATACCAGTTGACCTCTGAATGTACCTTCAGCTTCCGGCATGCCTCCCTACAAGATCGACCGCCACTAGCCAGCTCTCTATGAGAGCTCACAGGTATGATCACCTCATCACATTCCCACGGTTGCGAGTTAACTAACTAATGGATAACGTCTCAGCACCCAACGCGCCTCCTATCGACCGCCTCCAAGCACTCCTCCAATCTTGCTCAATCATGGCCCCCAAGTGCCTCTCCAACCTCACTCGATCACAGCCTCTAAGTGCATCTCTGAGTTACATCATCGCGGCCTTGAAATGCATCGTCAAACTCGCTCGATCATCGCCTCCAAGTGTATGTGTCAGTTCAACTTGATCTCGGCCTCCAAGTGCATCGCTAAACTCGCTCTTTCAGAGCCTCCATGTGCATCTCTGTGTTCAACTTGATCTCAGCCTCCAAGTGCATCTCTGAGTTCAACTCGATCACGGCCTCCAAGTTCGCATGATCTTGGCCTCCAAGTGCATCTCCAAACTCCTTCAAATATGGCCTCGAAGTTCATCTCTGAGTCCACATGATGTAGGCCTCCCAGTGCATCTCCACACTCGCTCGATCACGGCCTCCAAGTGCATCTCTAAGTTCACACAATAACCGCCTCCAAGTGTATATCTGAGTTCACTCGATCGTCATCTTCAGGCGCAACTCAAATTGCTCTCAAGCACCACCTGCAACCATTCCTGTACCTCTCCACTATTGCTGTATATTGGATGCCGCACTGTCCCCATACAAGTTTAGCTTGAAATGGTGTCACTAATTACAACACAGTCTTCGCTTCGGATACATCGCTTGCCGTTGTATTTGCTTCACCATTATTGTATTCTGCAGGTCTGAAATATACTGTCCAATCTTCACACGCTCTAGTACTATGCCCTCAGTACTCCACATTCTGCCTTGATCCATCATTGACTTGGTATGCTTCTTCCTCCTCGTTCGCATCAGCATCGTTGCAATCCTGGCTCTCAGACTGATCGACATTCCTGGTTCCCAGGGGAAACCAACTATACCGTCAGTTCTGCACATTCTGTGCTGATCCATCATCGGCTTGCGATGCATCTTCCAGCTCATTCGCATATGCATCATCGTGATCCTCGCCCTTATACCTGTTGACATTACTGCGTCCCAGGACAAACCTCGCGAGTGCAGTCGTGCTCTGTCATTGCTGGCTAGCGGTGGGCATGCCATCGCACTAGTCATTTTTGTCACCTTCATCTTTGTAATTGCCACTGCCCCATGGCATCCTGCAATGCAGTTCATCATCCGTGCAATTGTTGTCTATCGGGATGTTTGGGTTACTGCTACCGATCTTAGGCTTTTCCAGCACCTCTTTGGAGGTCAAATAGTCATGTACAAAATCATTGGACAACCAGTTGGACCCACCAAGTATGTGGAATAGAATCCATTCGATTCACTCAATCAGGACTTAAATGAATACTACACTCAGTGTTTCTCCCACCAGCTGGGTATTCGACCACTCTTTCATGTTCATCGGATCACTCTGAAGTCTAAGTATACTGATTAGCAGTGGGGCATAACAAACTGTTACAAGGCTAGCAGGGATTACCTTGGCCAGTCTAATTAAGTGCTCTGCAATATCCTTCCCTGTAGCTGCCATCATTTCTACCAATAATAGTTTCAAACTGTGTCCCAGTGTCAACTTGAAGACATTAGAAAGTAAACTGTTGTATGAAATCTGACTATATAGATGGTCATTTATTATTTGCCTAGGTGTGTTTAATCCTATATACTCATCCTCCAATTCTTGCTGCGTCAGGTTGCATTTGAATATCGTAGTCAGACAGTATGGTTCTTTTGGACTACAATGTAGTTCGATGAAATCAATCTGCTCTGCTCCGTGCCTGATATCTGTGTATGAAGTTTCCAGTTGATTGCTCGATGTCTGGTCATTGTTGCCGTTCCGCACTGGATGAATCACAACCATTAAAGTTGTATTTGGCCATTGTGGGAGGTTGCCTCTCGTTTGTTTGCCTGCATGCTGTCCTAGATCCATCGCCTGTCACTTGTTGCCTCGCCATCTCTGCTTACACACCTCCCAAACCTCGATTACACAGTTCTTCAAAAACATATCAATGCAATCTCGCTGCATCCATTCAGGATTATAAATGTTGTCCAAACACAGCCAGGGCTCGAAAGTCTCCAAAAAATCTGCAAATACCATCTCCCAGTGCAGGGGTCCATCTTGCGCTGTTTCATATGGTTCTCTCCCCGGATACTTAACGTATGCTTCTCCTCCAGTCACCCAGCCACCCATACTTTCTTCCACTTGTTGAAGGTACTAAAGTTGGACTGCCCCATTCTTTTGGCAAATTGCTTCAAGTGCATCAGTGCTTTGCCAGTGGCACTGCCCAAGCCCAACAGATCGTCGCTCTCATTATCTGCCTCGTATTTGTCTGCGGAAATATCTGGTAATGGGGGCAAATTGGTAATCGCTGCATACATTTCTCTTGCACAGTTCCGCAGCAAGCTGAAATCGTTTCGTTTGGAGGCTAATGGGGGGTCCCCAAGGTACTGTTTGAAGTTGTCCTGGTACAGTGGAGGCGGAAGATATATGCCAAATAACTGGATTCTGTTCAGGCGGTGCTGGAGGCACTCAAGGGGTGTATTGAGATGATGGCCGGTGTCCTGTGAATTGCGGAGAGGGCAACATTTCATGTCCGCCATATCCTCCATGGGGAAATTCATTTGATTGCTACGATGGCCCATGACTTGGATGTCCTTGGGCTGCACCAGAGCTTGTTCGTAATCTTGAAAGCATGTTCAATGGGGCAAGGTGGCAGAATGGGGGAGTGCCGGCAAATGGTAGCTGCGAAGGCTGATAGATATACGCCCATGCTGGATGAAATTGATTCATGGGTTGCCAGAATCGGTTGTCTTTTCTCAGTATATTTCCAGCATTGTTATCTGATGCTCCCACATTGTCATCTTGGCAATGCTGTGAGCCAAACAGCAAACCTGTTGAAGCCATACTGATCATCATTGGCAGAGATTCATTCATCAACATTGAATGTGAACAAATGATGATAGTAATCAAGTTATCCATTCAGTTGGTGATTTCGAATGAAGTGGAGTATAGTTGAGAATATTGGAGGTAGCAGTGACCTTGGGCGGAATAATGGTCTCTTATATCCATCTTGTTTGTCATGAACTGTGGTGTTTCACTGTGCCTTTGATCTCATGAAACCTGGCTGAGAAAAAGACATCATAATCGGACAAATTCCGCCTTTCTTTGTTATCTGCTCGAATTTGTATACTAGGATCGTCGATTGAAGATCCTGTTTGTTCAGTTCATGGCTATAAAGGTCATAGGCATCATACGACATGATATGTCCAGGAACCGAAGAAGAATTATATCCGGTTGGAAGGTCAGCATAACCAGCTATTTCAAGCTCAGAATATCTGTATACGACCTGCACTTCATTCAATAAGAGGCCTTGTCAGTCAAGCAGCAACAGCGATTGGTTCCTTTCGAGCTCCTTGTATTAAACACGTTGTCTCCTTAGGATCCACCCAGCTGGCAATGATCATGAATGAAAAACATATCCTGTCAGCTTATTAGTGCGCAATAATCATTGAGCGGGTATACAGCACACTAGGAACCTTACCTATTCAGTTCGTTAAGCAGATGATATCCGCTGCTCGAGACTTGAGTGTTGACATTATCTGCACAATGCCACAATGACGTAGTATACGATAAGGCCAATCACAGTAGCACCTGATGAATAGTATTAAATGTAGATTGCAGTGATGACACAAGAAACTTTCTTTACTCATGGCTTTCAATAGATAATGTGCAGCATTGTTGGGCAGGATTTCATAGATATTATCCTACTTTGTGAAGAAACTCATCATAAAGTGACTTTGATTTACTGCTCATCTACATTTGGTGGTGTGTGATGCGGCGCTGCAAGTGATATGGCACCCTGAGTTAGCTCGCTTTCAAACCGGTATCCTTCATGCACAAATGCAGCAACAAACCATACACGCTAAAGCATAATCGAGATTCATCACAATACTGAGCGATTATCCAATAAGGTCAACACTCGCCTGAATTTTTGTCAATGCAGTATCTGCAATCAGAAATTATTCTGCAAAAATTGACGGGAGGCTAAGTATCAACAAGTTCACCCAATATCGATGAATAATGGGTTATTATACAATGGAATTCTACCACCTGCTGGCTGGGATCACCCTGAGCCATCATGGTTTGACTACAGTAGGTGCACCTGAATGGCCATAAACAAGCTGTCAATTAATGATCGACTATTAGACAACATATGTAACGGCGGCACGTGACCCGTGGCCGGGTAATGGCCATTCCAGATAGTCAGCTCACCACAAGACTTAGATCTCTAGCGATAATCTTACCGATACATCTACCCCTACTATCACTGGCATCCACGTTTGCAACAATATTCCTATAGAAACCATACATATGCCTATAAGTACGAACGCTGGCGTACGTGCCCATACACTATGATCGCTTTTTCATTAGCCAGATATGTTTCGCTCACGGGTTATCGCCAGTTTACCCCTTTTTCCGACATGCAATATCAGGAAGTTAACAATTGAAAATACAACCCTCCAATTGAAATATTGAAGCATTACTACTGCCTAGCACAGAGCCTTGATCATTCCATCATCCAATTGAGCCACCTGATGTCAGCAGTATTGAGTTCAGAGACCAATTTGCGCACGAGGCGTATCACAGGCAATGGCAACGAGTATCACGAGTACAAGACACAACTACCCAACCCTGCCAACGAGTGAAATCAAATAAAATCAATCTCATCCAGTTCGAGTACACTACCTGCTAGTCAATTGAGCACGATCATCAGCCCAAGATGCTACCACAGAGTGATCTTACCCCTGAATCGGCAATACTGTGAACCAATGGTAATGTTGAGAGACAAATTACGAGTCAGCACAGTTACAACTACATTCCTTCCAATCTTGGGATAATCATATACCAGAATGGCATTGCACGGCCAATAATACCTACGGACACGCTACTTGAGTCAAGCACGCCTATGGAAATGGACAATACTATAAATCAAACACACCACAGAGGAAGATCAGTGTATAAATGCAGCACTCTAACCGACAAACGTCTGCACGAGCAAAGTGTACTTACTGAATAGACACCCTACTCCTACGAATGAAGCCCGTTTACGATGAGAAGGTTTCCCTCGAAGGAAGCCAACTGTAGCTGTGATACATTACGCCACGAGAAGTGCATTCACAGTTGAGACCTGTACCAATCCGCAGACTGCCTACAATGACTATGAGGACTACGAAGACCACAATGATTATGATGACCTCTCAGAGCACAGTTATTATAGACAATTGAAGTCCACCTGATGTATCAATAAGTTTCGACTGCAGTTACATTAACCGCAATAGAGGCTGCGCATTAGAATTATTACCACAGAACAGAATAAGCTGTGGACTTCCGGCATCACCACGGCTATGACTGTGAATGAGTCACGAAAAGCAACCAAGATTGTCTATAATTGCTGCGGGAGAGATGTCAGTATAATTTGAGACTACCACCTCCAGACGCACCACTTTCAGGAGACTAATTTGAGGATCCAATCAATCAAGGAGATATGGATAATATGAGTTTTAATGCTGGGACTTGTTCTGCGGCACTCAGTCAGTATATATCTCTACCAGCAAAATTACTATTTTCAAGCGGCATACTTGCCAGTCCTTATGGATATGGAATGGACTCACAATTATGAATGGATATGCTGGATGTGCCCATTTCGATGTACGATGTGGTACAGAACTGCCGCGGTTTCTGGCCCAAACCCGGTAATGGTCGATCAGTTACTCTGCCGTTCCTACCATGAAACATACAATATACTTCTCTCCCAGCCTCCATTATGGACTGCCCAAGAGCAAGTTGAAATGTGGATGCTATCAGGCAGCAGAAATATGTCTGTAGCGTGAGATATGCTACCAAGACAATCGCGGAGAGGAGTTTCTCTCCACAATCAGCAAGCTTCTGGAGCACTGTAGAACATACCTCTCCCGGGGATACCAACTCGGGGACCGCATGATGACTGCTAGCTAAACAGCAGTTATCATGGCATTCAGCCAACGGTCTGGGGTTTGCACCAGTTTATCGCAAGCTGCGGTATAGGGACCTATGAATGCGGCATCATGAGCCACCAGAAGTGGTAACCCTCACAGGTTGAATGGGCAAGCATGGAGCAGTGGCAGTAGTTGCGGCAAGATGACTCCATTGTGATCAAATCGTTAATGACAAGGCCTCCTGGATTTTCCCTTCCACTGCGTCCATCGTTTCTTTAATTCTTTTGGCTAACATGGATGCAGCAGATTCAGAGCCATACAACTCTGTACGGGTCTGCAATTTGGAGATAATGCCGACAGACTGATGACAATTGAGAGAACACTTAGGAGTGCCGAAGACTTATGAACTACAATTGGAAGCCGGCGGCATAAGTACGACATATGGGCCGTGCGACAATTATTTCACAAAGTGAATGTTTCAGTTATTCGAACCAACACGGAATGGGATAACCCCCGACAGATATGAGACCCGACAATCCTGCGGAAGGCTACTTCATCCAGCAACGAGCTATCGTTGTGACAAGGAGAATTGGACTTGCAAGCGCCGATATGCCCATCTCGGAGATGCACGGAGATGGATGATAATCAATCTTTCAACTATGGCAATATACAAGAAGTTATGTGGAATTCTACCCTATTTAATATACTTACTTTGGATGACAATCTACGAGACAAGCAATTGAATGCCGAGATGCAGCTATACGTACCAGCGGCCTTGCTGTACCGAGTACAATCCTGACAACTATGGAAGAGGCTACATCAATCAGCCATATGGCGGAGAATACAATGCTGATTACAATGCCGATTACAATGCCTATTACAATGTCGATTACAATACCAAATACAATGCCAAATTTGTTACAAAGTTATATTATTGAGAATACTATCCCGAATGTGATCCTAACTCAGACTCAGAGATCTCGATGTACGCAAGTACGATCGCAATTGATGACTCCAAATCGACTTTGGAATCAACACCGAATCTAACCCTTCCAATCGATGTTGCCTATAAAGCGGAATACGATTCGTTGCCAGCGGAGCAACAATCTTTAAACGATGGGGATGACCGTACCGGAATCGCCACCGCTACCACCAATACTTCCTGTACTGGCAGTGCAGAACGAAGCACCGTAAGATACATTCACCAATTGAGAAGGCTAGCAGCAGCAAGTGCACCTGGAGATGAATCGAGTAGTGGACTCAAAGAACGATGATTCGTGCATGGAGTCAAGTGATGGCAAGCACACCCGGTGGTGAGGCCGAGAGGGTACCCCACAATCTGGGAGAATAAGCTCACCGAGCATACGACAGACGTCCAGTATACCTCCAAATACACCAGGGGGAACTGATAAGTCAAACGAGCCCAATCCATGCCGAACGAGAGCAATATAGCTTCCAAAGCATTCCAACCATGATTCCAGATAAATGCACATAGGGCTACCGCAACAGTTCCGAACGAGATACCGGACAACATTCATATGACCAACCAATTGGGCTATGGAACAAGATTGAATATGACCACTGAATATACTGAATGGTTTACCGAATGACATCACAAGAGACAGCCAAGATAACTACCAAGAGATAACCACCGAGATGTCACAGCAATTGATTTCACTGCTGAAAGACATCACATGGAAATGAGAGGATTACCAGGAGCCTTACAGTACAACGCCACTGACCAAGATACTTACCGAATGGCGTAAGAAAGCAACAAGAAACTATCACCAAATGGCATGCCGAACTGAATGCCAAATAACCATACCCAAGGCCTACCAATGTTTACCGAGAAGCCCACGGATATTCTACCGAATCTGCCTACTGAGATCGCCACAGGGAAGTCTACTCAGAACACACCAAAGCCACCATCCGGATTTCACGGAGAAGCGGCCGCCGAGACCATACCAGATGCCAAATCAAGAGATGCCAAGATCTGGAAATGCAATGTCCAAAGCGGTTTTCTGAGAGTAGAAGCGCACTCCTATCACGGTGAGTATGACAACTTACGGTGAAGCTTACATGTTAGATATGGATCAATGATATACCGCCCACGCCCAATTCAATTGCCGTCCATTCTACCGCCCTCGAATGGTCACTTGCGAGTCACATGAGAACCCACGGCTATGACTGATGCCGAGAGTGAATGCTCACCTATGTCCAAAGTCAAGAAAAGATCCATGATAATTGACTTTTTCTGGATATTACTCCAACCAATTCCGACGATGGCGTATGCATAGACTTAAATTTCTTCAGACGACGCGAAAGCCGAACCAAATTATGTGTCAAATCAGAGAGATTACAATTACATTCCCGAATCACCAGTAAATCCCAATTCCAATGTAACAATCGAAGTTACACTGCTACCGAGCCACAAAGGCAATCGACAATCAATATGGTGCAGAAGTCGTCGACGGAGCAAAGAATTTTCAAAGAAGGAGATAGCCGTGTTTATACGATTAAGTCCTAGTCTCTTTGGATACCATCAATTCCCATCCAACCAGTAGGTATTGTCATATAGTAGTGCTCAAAATCCCACAAATAAATGCAGTTTGTTGCTATTACATGTCAACCAAGTTCATTAGTTGCAGTGGTATGATTATTCTCCTTCGCTGCAATCATTTCAATAGACTCCCTATATCGACTACCATTCTCCATCCAATGAAATATGTAGTTCCCAACCAAGCACCAGCACATGTGCAGAATTTGTGTGCCATCAGCCTCCAGGAAAAGTGTAAGAATTCACTCAAGGTGTTACTGGTGGAATTCAAATGCTACCCCCTCCACAGCTGTTGTGACACAACCCATTATCATCATTGCACTAAATGTACAACCCGCAATGCCAGCAAAGCATTAAGTCTGTTGGCAATCATTTTCAAGCTTTGTTCCACTCTCCTATGCTTCCAGTACACCCAGGAACCCCTCAATCAGCCATTAATAGCATTGATTCTAACAATCAGTGGAAATTTGGAGCGCTGATTGTGCAGGGATAGTATTAGCTGGATTAATTATGCGAGCTGATCTACAATCAATGTGATGCAGATGATAAAAGTAGTGGTTCATCAGACTTGATCAGTGGTGGAGATAGATCACAAATTATCCTTAATGTGACTGTATACTCCTTGGAGCAATTAGTGAATAGGATGGATTAACCCAATGTAAGTCCCATGAGCAGGTAGAAGGAATTGTTTGTAGATAGGTTTTTATGAAAAATGCATCAAGTCATAATATTGTAACAGTGCGATTTGAATTAATATCAAACTGGACCCCATTGCTCAGTGACCACAGTTGCAGATTGTATGGTACCTTTTGAGAACCTGCTGACATTGGACAATGTGATTAATATTGAGTGGATTCGTTAACATGAATATGATATGTACTTGACGAATACAGCATGTAGAATGTAGAATATGAGCAGGATGTAAAGGAAAGACATTTTGCAACCGGCAACATATTACCATGAGCATCCACGCAAAGATGCCTGAAAATTCCTCCAACAGAAGCAAAATGCATTCCTCATTGTCACGATTTGATCATTGTGTACTGAATACCTTGATTAGTATGTTCCCCACTGAACATCATACCACATACACCAATAGAATGAACAGGGAGGAGCCATTTGATTTTATAGAAACAAAACCAAGACATGAGAAAGGAAGATAGTTTAAAAGTAGATTTAAAGTATATTTTGGAGGAGAAACAATCAGACAAAATGTGTATGGGATTTAATGTACCTGGGCTTGTAATGGACGTACTCAATGATAGCAAGATTGCAGTCAACTGAATTTTCTCGAATGCCTCTACATTATATTTTGATGCACTCTTTGTACAAATCAGGCTATATGGTGGCAAAGAGACTGCAGAAAATGTAATTAGACAAGCCAAATTATTCACTGCTAATATATTTAAGACTGCATATACCAAACAACAAACTGACAGTGAATAGACTTTAGAAGAGTCTGAAAAGAAGTGATGTAGAGAGGATGAGGAGAATGGTGGGCCACAGCATAATAGAAGTATTAATATAACTTCGGATTAAAAGAAGAGAAACAATGGTATTGGATACATATATATTCATTCAAATAGTGTTGTGTAAAATATGTATCATTCAGATGCAATTCAGGAGCAATAGAGTATGAGCCAATCCATCCAGTACACCTCTGAACACCTGAAACAGGTAGCTGATGTTCAGCATCAATTAAAAGGTTAATTATAAGCAATTCATCTGGAGTTGGATGGCAAGCAGGTCCATGATCCAGATATCAGCTGCTTCCGATTGAGTGGACATTCCAATACAATGAGCAATGAATATGACCATGTGTGACTGGATACAGTGGTAATATTGGTGTATCTCCATCCAATTAGCCTTCAAAACAAACACTTGTCTCTGGGAACAAGTCTCCCATTCCAGATCTGTCTGGAACCAAGTCACTCACGCACATGGTGGGGAAGTAGTGACCCTTACCACCAGATGCGTTACGGATTTGGAAATGCTAGAAGTACTAGTGTTGGATTAAATAGGTCTTCAAAAGGATTTTGCCTCAGTTGCATTGGCGATAATATGCATGATTTGAACTTAGAACGTTGTGTGGCATTACCATTGTCTATGCAAAGTGGTAGTGTCAGCAATGGTTCCAGTTTTGGACCCAGCCGGTTTTATAGGTCTGGGTGGCAACGGCCTTACCCAATCAAAAATCTACGAGTGTTTAAGCGAACCATCACATTCAGGCCACAAATATCGATCAAAGAGTTTAGTGTTTGGTATGTAAAATATGTATTTCTGCACGGCGCATCTTTTGGCTGTCTCCGATTTTTGATATCATCAAATCTCAGCAAGCAGTAGCCCAAAAACCTCGTTTTTGCGCCAAAAATGACAATAATTTCAAAGGAGCTTGCTGAGTTTGGAAGATATCAAAAATCGGATACCACCAAAAGATGCACCATCTGAAGCTGCATATCAAATATACCAAACACTAAGTTTTCTGGTGAATATTCATGGACTTAATTGAGGGAACCATTTGGCATAAACCCAGACCAAACCAGCCGGTTCCGGGTTGTTTCGGAATCACTATAATTGAAACAGTTTGAGAAATGGAACCATTGCTAACCCTACTAAGGGGGAACAGTTTGGACAAATAGGTAGATATGGCTCAGAATGACTATCCCTGGAATGTCTGAAATGAATAAGTGTAGTATTTAGTACAGAGAATTAATACTATATTCCATGGTAATGTACAGATTCAGTTAACACTGCCTCTGAGCTATGCAGGACTAATTTCTACCAATGAACCAATCCAAACAGTTACGTAATCCATAGTAGTACTGATTGACAGGAGTTTCAGCTATGAGCTGACATAACTCATAATATTTGCACTAATAAACATATTTGTTCAGAACAGTAGGTATTTCAGTGATGAGGATGTGATCAGCTGCATTGACAAGCCAGAAAACTGGTGGAATATCATCCTAGTTTCTTATACATGTTGGTTCAACAAGTAATACTTTCACATCAGGCATGAAACCATCAAGGACTAACCAACTGTCCTAAAATTGATGGAGTATTAGAAGTTCTTGCTGTACTCTTTTGTAGATGACGAAATACAGTATCCACCGGCAAATACTAATGTATCGAAGGATTCGGTTGAAGCATTAGATTTCATTTATGGAAAGATTCCATTCACTTGTTGATCAGTGTTATGACACAATGTGGCTGTAGTCATCCACATTTAAACATCAATAAGGTAATTTTGTGATGTAAACGCAAGGCGCAGATTCTCTGTTTTCTGCTTTGGAGAGGTTAATACCTGTCATCCCGACTAAATATGAAGAAGCTCAAAAGCATACTATGCACTAACAGATCCCACTTGCAAATTATTGAATAATCCAAAACTTGTTGCTCAGAATACTGAGCGATTTAAAACCACTTATTCTTTTTGCCACTGAGAATATCCATGTTATTGATTATGTACAGTTTGAGGTCAATCAACAAAAATTGGGAATCTTTTTGCGAAGCTATAATTGGTAGAGTACTAGGAGTATACAAAGTACTTAGAGGATGGCTACTAGATTTTGTATTAGTTTAAGGAGACAAGGAGGAACATAATGGTGTTGTACACAAACATAGAATGAATTGCTACTTAATACTTTAGTAAATGGTTCCAACTCCTCATAGCTGAGAAACATACTTCTATCTATCCTTGTCAATAAACCAAGGAAGTTTTCTAAATCTGACCATATCTAAGTATTAGGTGGAGCAGATCTTGATTACCCAAAAATAACTCAAAATCACCTCCCTGGTGTACTTATTCAACAATAGGCAATGCTCATTTGGACTATTCCCAGCCTCATTCATCATGTGAAGTGGTGGTGAAGAGTTGTTATTGCAGATCATGTAAATACTTTCAACATTTATGCTGAAATTGGCAGCAATGATTTTGTAGCAATGCTGCACATATTTCTAAATTTACCAAATCTCTCTGTGTTTGTAACTATCCCTAAGGTGGGCCGAATAGGCCAGAATATAACAACTTAAAACCTAGCCGTAATTTAACCCAGATTCTGAATGTGAACAACTAGTAACAGATATTCCCATTGGCTGTCTGGCTGGGGTAAAATAGAGTTCCACTCACAAGGCATCTGAATACCAATCCCAGTGGCTACAATATTGAAGAAACTGATATCCACAAACACTGTAAAGTCACAGAACTGAGTGTGCTGCATATCCTGATTTGACGGTTGATCATCACACTATTGATAGTTCAATCTTATCAGAAGTCTCACAATATCATTATGCAGTAGCATGCCGAGAAATGAGCCTTTTGAAAGTCCGGTTGAGAGTATGAACAATTATCTTCAATCATTACAATTGGAGAATCAAAATTCACATCACTACATATTCAACCAATCTAATCCTATCAACTGATACAAATTGTCAAAAAGTGTCATTTTTAAAGTACTTTGGAAAATAAAGAAATGTATTCTCTTTGGCATTGTAAAGTAAATTCAGTATTGTTATTAGAATTGGGGTTTCTTGAGAAATATTTGTGATTGGACGATTCCATTGGTATTGTTGATTCTCAGTACTGAATATCAAGAGAGGTTAACTGATTAGTACTTGATTCATATATTGAAATAATACCCAATTTGGAGAATCCCATAACTGATATTCCATAAATACCTGTTAAATAGTACAGAATTATTGGAATGATACACTTTCACTGGCAATGTACTAATCATAATCACAATAGAAAACAAATTGCCCGTTTGTAGCTACAAATTCAACTTCCTGAGTTGCCTCAACTCATGAGAAATGGTCAAGTTCTAGTTATTACAGACTATTGAGTAATTCAATTTGGCTGATAGGTCAACAAGGTATTTGTGCACACTACAGACTCGAGATGGAATCAGAATTGTGATGTGCAAAGCATCGAAATGGTTGCATAAAGTAGTATCTCGTATACCAGACATTTTGACATTCTTCTAATATCTCATTGTATTTGACAGAGTTGTCCATATTCATGTCAACTTTGGAATGAATATACAATAGTTAGTAATGAGTTTCAATGTTGAAATACACAAGATGGCAAAGCTATTTGAGGTATAAACAAAGCTGGTGCAACCCAGATATTCCTGCCTTATAATTGAAGTTCTGGAACACCTCAGGTCTGCAATCAACAGCGTTGAATTATATGACATGACCAGTGTATTTGTATCTAACCTGGAGCTACTATATCTAGGAATATCATACCAAATAGTTCAAGTTCAAGCACACCTCAAATCAATCATGCAGTCGGATATGGTGGTTTTTGATGAGTGTGTGACGAACTGTGATATTCTGCAATTTATTACTGATGTATCATTTGAACCCATGCATACTTCACAGCAACATATCTGCCAACTATGAAGGAGTAAGACGTATAATGAATTTGAAATTAAATGATGTGTAGTTAACTTAATATTAGATGCAAAATCTGAATATGAGTCAGTAATTATAACCAATTTGCCAGCAGTCTTGGCATTCCGAACAACCTCAATTCAGCATATTCCCCTTGTATAATCATTCTTCCTTGCTGTCCCTTCTACATTTGATCTCATTTTCTTGCACTCAAATTCTACATTCTGAGGTACTGGAATAATTTTTATGATGGTATGCTTCAAACATGACCCAGATGAATGCATGCGTATATAGATATACCTACATTGTTGCTTTATCAACACCAAATATAGTGACAGATAACGCATAACACAGATTAGGAAAGTCACATATTCCTACAATTGATATACTATATACAGAGATATATATTGTACTTCATCAATATCAAACTGAGTATGCATACTAGAACCTCTGCGTTTGGCACTTAGAATGCTGCACATCTATCGAATTCTATTGATTCATATCCCAACACCAATTCAGTGCCATGGAGAAATCCAAACATCATCACACAACCGGTAGAATTATTTCCTCTGTACAAGTTGCATAAAGAGACACTTATTGCAGTTCAGCTTCCAAGTGCTTCATTTGGCCACCCTACAGGTAAATCTAATATCACCACCAGGTTAATATTATGAGTTCTTCAAGTGTATCTAGTTCAATTCTGGCTGGGTTGGCTGAAACCAACTTTTTGGTTGGACATCAATTGCATTAGGTATAGGTGCGCTACTATTCATCATTGAATATTAAAACCCTATCTTGTTCAGTACATCTGTCTCATTCAAAATTTCAATTGACTACCATTTTCATTATCAATATCAATCACAAACTTATGCTCTTCCAAACTCTTTCACTTCACACATTGTATTTTGTCCCCCATCATGTTCTATACATTATTACACCATTTTTCCTATTATTCTATCATACATAATATTATATTTCCAACTATTCAGTTTCTCACTCAATTCCCCAATATTCAAGATCTGTTTATGGATAAGAAAACTCCTGCCAGAATGGTGAATAATCAATAGTACCAGATAAATCATGACATACAAATTCGAAGAGCACTTACACTGTATTCAAGAAAACAGCTAAACGTAATTGTTCCACATATGGTTGACTACACACCCAGTCTTGAACTATTGTATAGGAGACAACAAATGTCTATACTGTTGTTGCAATACAGCAGAATGATGAACATACCAAACAGGAGATTAATGGTAAGAAATGTGAAGAGTTTAGGGAGTCCATCTTGCAATTGGAAATCAAAAATGCTAATTTCAATTAATTACAGTATATTCCGTTTATCGGCCACACCCACTGGAACTAGCTGTAACAAACTACGAAGCTATCACCCACAAACAGCTCAAGCTATGTTGATACACTTATAACATGTCCTGTGTGATTTCTCATCTTCTGCTGGGGCTGTGGTACACGTTTTGCTCAAACACCAAATATCAACCGTTGATATTTCACTGAAGTCAGACTTTGCATGTGCCCAGATGTTCTCACTATCCAAGTCTAGTGGAGAACAGAATTCTCAAAACTAAAGGCTGGTGGAGATTACTATATTCCCCAACCCTCACTGGCTGTCTTTGGCTTCACCGGGAAAAATGACCTTATGCAACATGTAACTCATACAGACGCTGTTTTTCGGATGGTAATCCATAGCATTTTTCATGAGTGGCACTATGTGGTCATATGGACCTGCGCATTGACTAGATTACTATAATATGCATGCAATTATGTGCACTTGATACTGTACATCATGGTGCATTCAACAAACTGCTAAAAAGACTTCATTGCACACTCCCAAGTAAGCTGTCAAGATGCTACCACGTACACTTGAAGTACGCTCCCAGTACATCTCCAAGTACATTCCCAAGTACACTCCCAAGCATGCTCTCAAGGACGCTCCTAATTTCACTCGATGGCACACTCCCAACCTGCTTGACTGTACGCTCCCACGGAAGCGCTCAAGACAATCTCAAGATGCTCTCAAGACGCTCTCAAGTACACTCCCAAGCATGCTCTCAAGTACACTACCCATTGCACTCGATGACATACTCCCAGCCTGCTTGACTATACACTTCCAAGTAAGCTCCCAAGACGCTCCAAAGTACACATGAAGTACATTCGCAGTACAACTCTGAGTACGTTCTCAAGTACGATCCCGGGAATGCTCTCAGGTACACCCAAAAACGCACTTGATGACACACTCCGAGCCTGCTTGACTATACACTTCCATGTAAGCTCTCAAGACACTCTCAAGCACACTCCCGACACACTCTCCAGCACACTCCCAATTGCACTCGATGACACATTCCCAGCCTGCTTGATTATACGCTCCCAAGTCAGCGCTCAAGATGCTTTCCAGCACACTCCTGAGCACGCTCTGCAATACACTCCTAATTGCACTCGGTGGCACACTCCCAGCTCTACGCTCCCAACTACACTCTCAAGAGGAAAGACACTCATAATCTCACTCGGCTATATGCTAACATGTATTCCTGCATGCTTGATCCAGAGGCTTCCTGAGTTGCAGAGGCCCGGGACCAGGAGAAGTAAGGCAGGTGGCGGGTGGCGGGTGGCAGGGGCGGGCAGTGTATGGTGGCCGAAATCATGAGGTTGGTCAATATCATCATCTCAACCTTATCTTTAGCGCGGCCACCATGAGGAGATGTCACGAAGCCTCACAGTCCTGGTTTTGACAATTGCTGTCTTAGATTCTGCAGCAAAGGTAGCCAATTGGATCTTGGGGAGAACAGATCTGTGACTCAGATTTTGCTGAGAAATCTGCTGCCAGCTTCCCACCGGTTGTGGGCATATGTGTGTGCATTCTCTCCGAGGCAGATGGTGATGATGGCGATGGTGATGGTAGTGCTGATGGTGATGGAGATGGTGTTGGTGATGGTGATTATAGTAGCAGAAGCACTTCAACAAGGAGGCTGGCTACATCAACGTTAGCATCAAAGCTTCGACAGACTTAGAGCATTCTAATCGCCAAAACTTCCACAAACTCAAAGTTTTCCATTGGCAAACAGCTTCCCATGGAAAACTATATTCCTCCCAAAGCATGGCTCTCTCAAGCAGGCTCTCAAGCAGGCTTCCAAGCAGGCTGTCAAGTAAGGCTTCGAATTAGGCTCTCAAGCAGGCTTTCACACACCTACGAGCTCTCCCACGGACTCAGTACCGGCATAACAGCCAGGCAGGAAAGATAGGTATTGGTCCATCTCTGGCCACCAGCCGTATATAGTTCCATAGGCCCATGTGCACACCTGGATCGACTCTTGCTGACTGTAGAGTGCGTGTTATGCCATGGTCCACTGGAACCTTGCAATGAGCTGCGCATGTGCATGTGTACACGTAGCACATCCTATAATTGATTTGCACTTTTGCCGATGTCAGTCAAAAGGTTCATTAAGGCAATCATGTTCACAAAGACTCAATTACCAATAATACTCAATGTGAGGTACTTGATAGTTTATAAAGCTTGGAAATTATCAATTGACACTCAGACTGCTCATCACTGATCAGCAGCTGCTGCAGTATATACACAATCTGGTTGTTGATATCCTTGTTTTCTATATCTGTGTATTGATTCTTGCACATAAAAAGCTCCAATGTTTTGTATATTGTGTGATGATTCTCATTCAGTCTGATGATATTGACTACCCTGCATAGTATACATAGTCAGTACTGTGGAACATCGCCCTTGGAGAACAATTACCCGTCAGAGGTTATCTAATAGCTATATTTTGATACCGGTTGAATTAAAGCAATGTGACTGAACATCTGAACTAGGTTGTGAGGTCCCTATTTGATGATTGTGTTCTCTTACATGTCGATGAAAATCAAGTATTCTACTTCACCAGATTGTAAGTGCAGAGTTTATTTCACAATTAATAATCCCTAATCACCAATAGCTTGTGGTGTGAGATCAACACAACTCAGTTCCTCCAATAACTTCCTCAGCAGATTGTAGTATGTACAGCTAAAGCTGTTGATTGTATGGTATCTGGAAATTCCACTGGCATAATGGTTGCAGTTATGTTTTCTCAAGATGAATATTGAGGGAAATGTTTCTCTTTTCCAGTAATATACATAACTCTGAAAGCTACTAATCTCATCAATTTCACATTTGTAGGTGGCTTGACATCCCCCCCTGTAGGCAAACCTGTACTTGGTAAGATGCTTCTCAATTCCCAGTTGTTTCTATTGGCCTGGATTAGTACTTCTATATTTCTTTCTTTACTTAGTACCCTCCTCCCCCATATTGTGGTACTCCTCTGCACAGTTGGGTGATCCTTCATCACAGTTCCAACCCACCAACCTGAATTGTCACTCCTATGACAGGTTCCTCAATTGTCTCCCCCCCCATTACAGTGGTCGTCTGGGAGAATAGCTTCTGCTCCATTCGTACACACACAGGGCAATACCCACTGGCCCTTTTCAGCGTCGATTGCTGCTCCTCCATTTCATTGCACACTGCATACCCTCTTATGCTGAGTACTCCTCCACTGATAAAGGTATTTCACCATTAGCTTACACAGTTGTCCATCCTCATCAGTACTTCTTGACCATGATTTATCTTCCACTATATCATTCTGCACTCCTCCATCACCCTCTGTACTCTTCCGTTCCACTCAGCACTCCCTGTCTGGCACTCTTCTTTTCCTGATTATCGCACCTTTTTTTCACTCAAATATACCATATTGCCTTTTAGAACCCTAGGTTTAATTGTGACTAGATATTCCATTGGATGTATTTAGATATCACAAATAAAGCTACACAACATTTGAATTCAATATCACTACTTCACCAGGTTCAACCCAGGTAGGCATTCAATGATCTTCCTGATTTCAGTCTACTTTCAAAACATTGTGTGTTTCTGATATCTTTGGCCCTGAGTAGTTACGAAATGTAATTGATAACATTCAGACCAGGTTAGACTAATATCATGCAATCTCTATGTTTGGATAGTTTTCCATGTATCTTCTGATTGATTTTTCAATCAATTTGATTATCTTTGATGACATATTCTTGCATTCCAAACGATACAATGTTCCGGAAGATCTGAGCTCGTATAGCAAAACCTTGGAGGTGATTATGGATTGTTATGAATGGATGATATCCACTTAGAAAAGAAATACAATACTCATATGAATCTGGGCAGTTTCAGATATGGACAGCTGGCCTCTAAATGAACATTTTTCAGTCTACAGATATTGGTTTGTATTCATTTGTCATTCCCTTACTATTTGGCATGACAGACCATGGTGCTTCCAATATTCATTGTAGCACACCTGCATGATTCCAAAATCTGTCATAATTAAGTCCATGGTGTCTTTATGCCAGTAATCAGAGATCCATGTGTCTCAGATAGCCAGCTATAATAGCCTTCCAGAATTCCATTCTCTTTTGAATATTTCACTTTTTAGTTTCTCTTCTATCACTGTTCCGACAGTCTTGGAGGCTTCCAATAACTCACATTCGTCATGCGGATAGAAGTGCTTTGAGAGACTACAGTTGAGTAATTATAAGACTGCACTCAGAGGCAGTCATTGAGAATGGAGGGTGATATGTATTGAGTTTCCGATCATGGGAGTCTTGTAATTCACATGAGAGCTTTGATCATGAAATTATTCAGATGTACTTGGTAGGTGATCATTGAAGAAACTGGCTAATACACTTGCAACCATCATGGTATGATGATGCAGATGCACTCAGAGGCCACGATTATGTCAACCTACCGATGGACTTACTGATCATGATTATGTAAACTCAGGGAAACACTTGCAGAACATAATTGAGTAAACATAGAGATTTACAGTAAGGGCAAGTATTATGTTATCCTTGAAATATCTGTGAAGACCAAGATTATACCAGTATGTAGTTGAACTAGAAACATATGGTTCAGCTGAATTGGTAACAAATATTGGAGTAATTAACTAGAGTTCTGGGTGTTGCACTTGGGGGCTACTTTCAACCAAATCGGCAGAAACATTTGGTAATTGAGATTAAGCTGTAATAGTGATATGTGCATAGGCGATTATGCAATAAAAATTGAAATGCAGTTTGACACTGTTGCATGTTACAGTGTGAAATTAGAAGCTACTGTCAATGTGGTCAATTGGATGGAATATAAGATTATGTTATAATAGTAGAATGTATATGTAGCAAAATTATTCCAAGGTTTTCCAACAAATGAGTGCAGAACCCAGCTGCATATAGATCACTGTTAGCCATGGGTGGATACATTACTCAATGTTAACATATGCTCATTGTATGGGAGAAACCAATACATGACTACACTTGGTGAACTCAGTTGATATTAGAGTTGTCAATGATAGCAAGTGATATAGAGGAAGGAGATAAGGATGATAGAAGTGAACGGGGGAAATATTGCATGAACCTACCTGATTGGGTTTGGTGCACCTCACATCAGAGATCTTACCCACCAGATTGGTGTTCATATCAACTACATCACCTTTGGTATTTGTTTTTCTCATGTAAACCTCACTGAAGTCCCAGTGTCTCATGTTGATTTCTCCCATCTTCTCCAATCTCCTTTCTTCTTCCAACTCTGTTTCTCATTCACAGATCTTCCATTAGTTGCCTGCATACAGTTAAGTCATCCCTCTCTACCTCTTTTTCTCATAATGATATGTTTATACTAACAGCAGCACCCACCTGAATCCCACTGCCCTGCCCTGCCCATCAGTCGCATATCATTCTTCCAATTTGAATCATATCTACCAACCTCAGCCTCAGCATTGGGAATATAACCCTTTAGATTCACTGTCCACAGCCAGCTCTCCAGCAACTGGAAATGTAAAAACCACTCCCCCCACATGTTCATAATTTTAAGTTAACTTATGAATTGAGTTTATGCTTATATTATAGCTCCTCCCAATTGGCAAACTCCAAATCAACCACCCTCAGCTGATCAAGAGCATACAGGTAAACCCAATTGTTATACCATGTCTACTATTCTGAGTTAATCAGCAAAATACATATCAGCCAAGCTTACATCTCACTCCCAACAGACACCCTCTATTTTAACCTCCTCTCAATTGACCCTTTCTTGGTGAATAGCTTCAATTGACCCTTTCTTGGTGAATCTCTACTTTCCCTCCATTATGGTATCCAATATACCTCTCACAATCCTCTCCATCACAATGTTCCTATGCTTTTGCAAACATGTTGAATCAGGACCTTCATGTACATTTTGCAGTTTACACAGTTATGTCCTCAAAAGTATATCTCTATGTTCACTCAATCACCTTCTCCAAGTGCTGTTATCAGCTTATGATATCTGAACATCTAACAGCGTGTGTATGTAGCGTTAGCAATGGTTCCAGTTTTGGACCCGGCCAGTTTTATAGGTCTCTGTGGCAATGGCCTTACCCTATCAAAAATCAACAATCATTCATGTGAACCATCACATTAAGGGCACAAATATTGTTCAGAGTATTTACTGTTTGGAATGTAAAATATGCTGCTCCGCACAATGCCTCTTTTGGCCGTCTCCGATTTTTAATATCTTTAACTCTCAGCAAGCAGTAGCCCAAAAATGTCATTTTTGAGCCATAAGTGACAATAACTTCCAAGCTGCTTGCTGAGTTTTGAAGATATCACAAATCAGAGACCACAAAAAGAAGCGCTGCCTGAAGCTGTATGTTGTATATACCAAATACTAGATTTTTTAATGAATATTCAAGGAACTAATTGAGAGAACCTTTTCGCACAGACCGAGACCAAACCGGCCAGTTCCGGAGTTTCTTCGAACCGCTATAGCAGAAACAGTCCAATAACGGAACCGTTGCGAACACTATGTGTATGTTCTTTCAATTACCATCTCAAGCTGCACCTTGAATTGTACTCCAGCACCATTAGCTGCCCATTCAGACACACCGTAGTAGTGAAACAACAGAGCAACAACACAGAAAAACTATAAGGAATGTACTGCTGCACCCCATATCGCAGCCAAATGGGATAATTGTGTGTGGTGTTGTGTATTCCCAAGATGTAAAGGAAAGGGGCAAAACGTTTTGAGTGGATACCTAGCAGTGAAAAATGTCATAAACATGATGATTATACCAATACTCACTGCAAGAACATTGGAAAACCAACAGAGCTATTGGGAATGTATGTAATATTACATAGTAAGAGTGATGGCAATAAACTCTAAGGTCTACCAAATATCTGTTGTTTCCATTGCTCAGTCCACCTCCAGTAATCCTGTATGTCCAATTACTTGATGCTCTCAATGTGAACAATGGTAATCAAAATCAGATTTTCCTACTGCAACTCATCTCTGGTCATTTGAATTATATATATTACTTCTATTTCATATCCCACATACTTATATATCTTAATCTGGAATGTGATACCAATGCTACAAATTCAAGGAACAAATCAACACTGTATGCAGGTGCATTAATTGAAACAATCACATACACCTGATCCCAAAATATAATTCATTCCATAAACAGCAATCAATACCAAAAACATAATCCAATTCTGAAAACATTGATAAAACCAAAAACATAAACCAAATTCAAATGCATAAACTTCAACCAAAAACATTAACCCAAATGGAAAATACAAAACCTTCCAAGAAATATGAACCAAAACCAAAAACATAAACTGAATCCAAAAATGTGGACTAAAATAAAAAAAATAATCAAAATCAAAAGCACAAATCAGTATACCCAAAATTATCACAAACCAAAATCAGACACACTAACCAAAATACAAACACCAAAACACAAATCACAAACTAAATTGAAAAACACCAACTAAAACCAGAAGCACAACCTCAAACAAAATATTTACACGAAATCAATTATTATAAAAGAAAATATCAATTATACACTGCAAGATACAACATAAACCAAAACAACAAGTATAAACCAAATTATAGAATACAAAGTAAGATAAAAAATATAATCTAATATAACAAACAGTAACCAAAATCATAAAAACTTAAATCAAAACAACCAATATAAACAAGAACAAATTAAAGTAACCATAATCAACAATATCAACCAAAATATAAAGCGTAAAACAAAACAAAAAATATATTCCAAAAAGAAACATATTAACCAAAATCAAAAACATAATTCAAAATCAAAATTCTATGCTAAATCTGAAATCAAAAACCAAAGTCACATAGGCAATCCAACACCACAATCACCAACCAGTTGGAAAACATAGCCTGATATGGAAAATATAATCCAATATGAAATGTGTAAATTAACATTACCAATTAACCAAAATATAAAAATACAAATCGTGATTAAGATATCAATGAAACATAAATATTTAAATACAAATTAAAAACATCTTTTACCTCTTGCTCTTTGTGCATTCACTCTTGTCTACAATTCTACTTTCTCACCTTGGAATTACTGATACCTCTAATAAAGTACGAGATGTTGTCAAGCTTATTGTTATGTTGATCTATACACTGACATCTATTGGATATTGGGTCACCAATTTATACTCAAGCCTCTATGAACAGCTCTGGATCTTCATTCACCACTAGTTGGCTAACAGCTGCAGCCTGGCTCTGAATCATCCTCTAATGGTTTACCAATGTATTTATTTCATTATCCAGTATTCTTCTCAAGTTTTAACAACAGCTTAGTCAATCTGAGATAGTGCCAACATATCAGATATCCTTGATGCCAATGTCAGAACTGCAGGATACAGGGTTCGAAGAGGGTGGCCATTCATCTTTATGTGTACCCCTCGCCTAGGATCAATAAGCTCATCTGGAGTGACATTAGTGTCTGCTAAGGTGAGGTTTGGCAAGGTTGTACCAGCCCTTTTGTGAATGAAAGTTGTCGTGGTGCTCTTGTCAGTGATGGTAGCAGCATATATATCTGTGCTGAGTGTAACTTATTGCTTAATACTGAGAGTGGTCTCTGCAGCTGTTGTGTCAGCAGGGGCAATATTACTCATATCATCTTCAGGTTTACTATTAGCCTGATCTATCACCAGCACTCTAACATTGACAATATTCTCATGTATTATTGCTGTGGTTGGAGATTGAAGTATCTTGGTTGAATCAGGGCATGAATCATATGAGACCATCTCCAGGTAAGGAGCCAGCACTGATAGTGTGATGGTATGAAGTTGATCACTGTGAATGCTATCATCTATTTCATGGTACTTACATTGTTGCATTACTAACACCTGGCACCATCTCAAGCCCATACCCTTATGGTTGATCTCTTTATCACAGGGAGGGAAGCCATTATCTAACAACATTTTAGCTACCTGGAAATCTCTGGAAGCATACTATATATTAATCATTGTCATATAGCTATGGTTAATAAGCTATATGATTTTTTTCTAGTTATGGTATATCTTTGCCATCTCAGGTTGTCTGGATATTTCGCAGGCAATCACTGATAATTGCAGCCAGTAAAAATTGCCACTGAATTCACCTGCGATTTCTTGTAAATTGAGATAGTGTGGCCAGAAGTTATCCAACATCTTCGTGGCTCCAGGCTTTCTCATCTGGGTCGAGTAGCACTGGGTTATTGTTGTTGTTTCTTTGTTGGGGCTATCAAGCACTATTTGGTAGTTGTTATGCCATTTGTATTTCACCTGATGCAACTGAAGATTTGTTTCTGCCATGTTCCATAGCCTTGCAGTCCTAGCATTGGCAGACTTCATCATGTCACAAAAGATGCCACAGATCTACCACAGTAACTCAGTGTGGGCTTGTGGGATGTGTATCGGAGTTGCCAACCACTTGGTGTCTTGTCATGATCTGACAGGTCAATGTGAGAAAAGATCATGCATGGGTTGTGCAAATGCCTCCAGCACAACAGATACTGTAGAAGGATTACTACTAATAATTGATATATCTGAATGGATCGCATACATTGTAACAGCAATGGTGGAGACTATTGTGCTTGCAGCTGTGGTGGTGGTGTTGGGTGCTGTGGTGATGGCCGCAGTGGTGGTGGCTGTGGTGGTCGTGGTGGCTGTGGTACTTGCGGTTGCAGTTGTGGTGGCTTTTGGGGTGGTGGCTGATGTAGAATTGCGGTTTCTAGTGGCAGTGGTAGAAGCTAAGAACACTTCAAAGTTAATTGTATTGCTGACTCCTGCTGCAATGTCATTGCTTGATTGAAATATCGTGCTGGTTATTGCTTGTTGGTTGGGGGGGAAATTGGTAATATTGAATGTCATAATTGGTATACTAAGGGGAGTTCAACAGAATACTATCGTGGCTGTCTGTTGATAGTACTGTGGGTGGGTGAAGGTTCTTATATACCTTGAGGAGTATTGTGTGCTATTTCCCTGTGCATTTGGTCCCTATAAATTTCACAGCTTGCATTGTGTACACTATTTATATTTCTTTACATGTTTTCTGATTGTGCTCATTTTCTCTACCCTTTTGCATTTGGTAGTTGAACATAAAATGTACTTTGTTCCTATTGTGCATTACAAATTTCTATTCATTTATATGGTAGCTATGTTGAATCTTATGCTGGTGTTACTCAAGGGTTAGGGGAGATCGGTAAGCATTTTTGATTCAATATAAAAACAACTCAGCAAATGGAAATATTTCTTTCTCCACTTTGGAAACTGTGATAAAGAAAGGTCAAAGATACACATTGAAGGCCAAACTTGGGTATACTGATGGATACACTTTGAGCTGATAATTAAGCAAGTTTGGTGATGCACTGGGAGACTGTAATGGAATAAGTACAGAGATACTCTTGGTGGCAGTAATCGTATAATCTTCGACATGAACTTGCAGGTGGTGATCAAGGGAGACTGGTAATGCACGTAGAGCTGCTGATTGTTCAAGTTAGGGAATGTGCTTAGTAGCCTTGGTCTTGTACATGGAGACATGCACTTCAAGAACATGATTTAGCAAGTTTGGAGATACTCTTTAGAGGTGGTGGCTTAGTGAAATCAAAGTTGAAGTTGAAGGTGATCAATCTGGAGGTGATCAATTACTATGGAATACACACCACAAAGCTGAGACTCTATGAATTTGTTGACTTGCAATCATGGAAATTTCACCCATGTTGACTTTGCCTTTAAACTCAAGGAATCCTGGCTACTCTCATCACATATAATTCAGTCATGGCAAAAATGATTGGAGAACAGTTGTAAGTTCCAAACAGTCAATGCTGGGTGTATTCAGTTATTTGGTATCAACTCATACTTTTGACTTGGAGGGATTGAGTGGAATGGCCTAATGTTAGCTGCTGGGGTAATGGTGAAGAGATGGATGAGAAAGTGAGAGATGGGGATGAAGATGGAAATGATATAAGAGGATATGAGAGAATGTGGGAAATTTGGGGTACAACCTGTCTGATTGGGGGTACAATACCAAACAATGATATTTATACCTGCTGGATTAGAAGTCATACATGTTATATCCACAAAGATAAACTTACTGGTATATCAAACTCAATTTTGTCCCAGTCACTCAGGATGATAATCCCAATCTCCTTCCATCTCACCCTTTATTGTCCACAACTCTACCATTGGAAGAGAATACAAGCTAATGCCATTTATCACTATCTTTCCATTCCATGATCATGAATTAATACCACATACAGAATCAACTCCAGATTGACACTCTCATACTCCTAGTCAATCTGTCATCTCCTATCTACCGACATACATAGTTGTTCTCAACCTTCCAAATTCCTGTGATTGCAAGGTAACTATGGCATGGAGTCTAAGAACCTCTCTTGTCTCTCTTGTGATATGGTGCCTCCAGAGCAAGGATCTCCAATTCAGCATCTGTTTTGGTGTACGCACAGCCTCCAAAGAGCATCTTCACAGTCAGCTGATCAAGGCCTGAAGTGCAATCCCAACATTGTACTAATGTGGCCTCCAGAGCATCTCCAACCTCACTCAAACATCAGGAAAATGTATTTTTGGCTCTGGGAGTATCTGGAAGTTGTCAGACTACAATCCCAGGGTGCTCAAATCCCAGAGTATACTGGACTGATAAAGTGGCCATCAGGTGCACCTAGGTGCACCAGTGAATGATCTGGATGGACATTGGAGGGCTGGTGACAACAACGGGAGCACTGGCAAGCACAGACAACATTCCTGGGAGCACCTCGCTGTGCTGATCACATGCCTGGAAGTATTGATAACAGGTTTGGGAGTGCCAATAACAGGCCTGAGAGCACCAATGACAATCCTCTGAGCACCGGGAAGAGACAGTGACATGATTGGGAACATCTCGAATCGTTGTAGAATAGTCTGGGAAAACCAACATCATCTTTGGGAATGCATCTGGGGCGCCAAGAAATCGTAACTTCTATTTAACATTCCACAATTTTAACACTGATGTATACAGTTTGTATTCATATCCATGTATCTATATAACTACCGAACTACACATGGTATGACTGGACTGGCCGGTGCCAGTGCTTCAGAGTAATTCCAGGTGCACACAAAAATAACAATAATGTGAACTCAGCGATACACACTCAGGCCGTAATTGAGCATGTTTGGAGATGCACTTGCAGGAAATACTTGATTGGTTTTGGAGGTGCACTTCGACAGAGTAATCAAGTGAACTTAAAACTGCACTCCGCAATCATATTTGTGCAAGTTTCGAGATCTACACCGAAGACATCATCATTCTAACTTCCAGGCTGTAATCAGGCAACTTTGGAGATTCACTCTGAGGAAGTGATCAAGTGAGATTTCGACAAGTACTTGCAGGCGGCTGATGGACAGCACACCAGGTGCTCAGACTCTATTCATCAGTTGGTTTACTTGAAACGATGGGCACGTAACAAGCTCACTTCAGCATTCAGCTCTCTTGGAGAGCTAGCTGATAGAGGTTGATCATGTTGCGAGGCATGCCGGAAGCTGATGCTACATTCAGTGGTAAACTGGTAATCGTCAGAAAGAACAGAAGACAACCCATCTTGGGTGGATGCTGTACTCGGTGAATGCTGTACTCAGTGTATGCTGTACTCGGTGTATGCTGTACTCAGTGTCAATTGATGATGATGGCATTGAGAGATAGAGAGGGATGACTTTGCTTTGTGTTCTTCGAATGATGGTAGTGATGTGGATGAGAGAGGAATATGGAGAATGAAGATGGGACGGATATGGAGGATATGAGCGGATATAAGTAATCAGGGGTACAATATAGCTGCTTCAGTTTAAAAGATTTCATGTCAGTGTTATTACCTGCCGGATCCGCACTCATACTGCCATATTGGGAATTGTCAATTGACTGGCACATGTAATTCTCTTAAGTCCCAGATTGTCATGATCACTTGCCCCATCATGTCTCATCTCTTTCTCGTCCTCAACTCAACCATCACCTAAGGATACAAAGTTAAGTTATCCCTCTCCATCTCTTCATGTCATGATTAAGAGTTAACCCAGAGTGCACCATATACCAAGTACAGCATACTCTGAGTACAGCATACCCTGAGTACCGCATACACCAAGGACAGCATACACCATGTACAGCATACACCAAGTACAGCATGCACCAAGTACAGCTTACACCAAGTACAGCATACACCAAGTACAGTATACACAAAGTGCAGCATACACCAAGTACAGCATACACCAAGTACAGCATACACCAAGTACAACATACACCAAGTACAGCATACACCAAGTACAGCATACACCAAGTACAGCATATACTGAGTACAGTATACACCGAGTGCTGCATACACCAAGTACAGTCCTCATCAAGTACAGCATACAGCAAGTACAGCATACACTATGTACAGCATACACCAAGTACAGTATACACCAAGTACAGTATACACCAAGTACAGCATACACCAGGTACAGCATACACCAAGTATAGCATACACCGAGTACAGTATACACCAAGTATAGCATATACTGAATACTACATACACCATGTACTGCATCATCCCAAGATCGACTGTCTCCCACATCCAGCCAGTTTTTCATTTGTCGGCAGGCCATGTTGTACTCTGTTCTCTACATTTCTGCAGACACCAGTTGATGAATGAATGTAGTCTCAACTCTCATCACATGACACTCCTGGACTACCACCGCTAGATTAACCACCGCCACATACTCCATCGTTCTTGCTCGATCATGCCCTCCAAGTGCATCTACAATCTCACTCTGTCATGGCCTGCAAGTGAATCACCACACTCGCTTTGTCACAGCCTGCAAGGGTATGTCCAACTTCTCATGTTTGCAGCCTCCAAGTTCGCATGATCATAGCCTCCCAGTGTATCTATATATTTTCTCACTTACAGCTTTCAAGTACATCTCTAAGTTCACTTGATCAAAGCCTGCATATGTTTCTCCAATCAAGCTCCATAACACCCTCCATGTCCAACTCCAAACTTGCTCGACCACAGCCTCATAATGTATCCTTGTGATCACTCAATCGCGGTGTTATACAATGGTGGAGGTTGAATGCAGACAGCCCATGATCAACACTCTGCCACACCTTGCATGGAATCCACAGGGTGTTGTTGAGAAAGAACTGTTCTGGCTTGTGGTGCATAGATTGCGGGTGACAGGGTATGAAGGGATACCCCTCCAGGATGAACCACACAAATTGTGTGTATTAATGAAAGCTCAGACGACAGCATGAGACGTAGAGCTGGGAAAAATACAGTTTGTATTGTGTATAATGAGATGATATCTATCTACCCATTGGTCTCCCAAACATATACAGCCTGTCACTGAGTCCATCTCCATTATCCCTGTAACTCTGTACATATATATATTGAGAGATATAGATAATCAGTGCTATATTATAATGTAGCAAATGTTGTGAATATAATACAGCTGAATATAATGAACAAAATGTCTTGTGGTTGTGGAAATCTAACAAATCCTGCTGTGCGAATATGACAGCAAGTCTCCCACAAATCATGCGCAGAGATCTCAGCTGCTGTGGCAGTCCCCTACACACCTACCCAGTAGTTTTAGCTGCTCTCAAAGTCTCCCACAGACCTGAGCAGAGGTCTTAGCTGTTCCAAAATGTGACTACCCTCAAGGTCAACTCTTATAGTATCCTGAAATTGCCTCCATAACATAAGATACATGTCAACTGCCTAATATATAATACCCGGCCGGCTTATGTCACCTCAACGCCACACTGCAAATTAGTGTAATATTTATCACCTGTATCGCAGCAACAAGTATGGTCCCAGTTACACCTCGCAAAACCCCTGATGAACGCCAGCAAGAGTGTATTAAGCTTGCCCTTGCCAAATGACACAAAGGGATTATACATTTTAAGCAATTAGCACACAAGTTCAATGTAGTACAGATTTCTCTCCAAAATTGAGCTCATGGTGGAGCGACTCATAAAGAAGCACATGCACATCAGCAGAAGGTTCCTCCATCAGTAGAAAAGGCTTTAGAAGACTGGCACAAGCAACTGAACAACTGTGGATTTCCTCCTTGTATGGATCTGTCAATGGAAATGGCTCTGGTATTGGCAGAACAGCGAACAGTCAAACAAAACAATCCAGAATTACTAAAACTTCGCCAGCATTGGATCGCAAACTTTCTCGATGGCCATCCTACACTGGCGAAAAAGATTTGAGTACTGCTTGACTGGCAATGGGTAATGTCAAATAATGTACAGTCTCTTTGCGACTGTTTTCGCAAATTACAACGTCTATTATGAAAGCATAGATTTCAATCAAATGATATATACAATATGGATGCAAAAGGATTTGTATTGGGCTATTCAGCAAAGATAAAAGTAATTTGTCGTCGTGGTTCACATCCACCAAGAGTTACACAGGATGGAACCCAGGAACTAGTTACAGTGATTGAATGCAGTAGTGCTGGTTTAGTTGTATTACCATCTGTTGTTATATATAAAGGTGCAGGACAGTATATGGGCTGGCATTCAGAAACCTCTGATCCTGATACAGTATTTGCCTCTGCTCCCAATGACTGGAGTGATGATGATCAAGGTTTGGAGTGGATAAAGCGCTTCTATACTCACACATTCAGTAATTGTCTACCACTTATTCAGATTCTTGGTGGTCATCGATCTCACTTTTGAAGCCAGTTTTGTCAGAATGCCTTCGCACACAACATGATTATGTTCTGCTTACCTACTCACTCAACTTATCTTCCACAACCTCTTGATGTTGGGCTGTTTGGATCTCTTCCACAGTATAATTGAATAGCAGCAGATGATCATATGCAAGATACTTTAACTGGTATTGTAAAGGGAACCTCCTGGCAGTTCTATTCTGTAGCCTGTACAGTAGCCTATACAGCAAATAACATCAAAGCCGCCTGTCACAAAACTGCCATCTTTCTATTCAATCCGGATTCAGTTTCAACTCAACTTCAAGTGCGTTCTGTACATTCGCCTGTTCAGCACCATAGTATTCTCATTCTCTAAACCCAACACAATTGCCAAGATGTTTACCAACACACTCTACTCACAATCCATCAGATCAAGGAGTGTTTAAGTGGTGACACCTCATCAGCAATTGCAATAGTTTGTCATTTCACACCCACAGCTGAAACTGCTTTCGCAACTGCGCAGATAAAGACTATTGAATCAGACGATATCAAGAAGTGATAAAGAGAATAAACAGCCGCAAACACTGATTGCAGAGTAGTTTCAAAAGCCCATGTAATTACAGTGGAGGAGGTCATGAAGCTACATAACACGAAATTGGCCAAGGAGCAAGTTGCGGCTCGGAAAGCCACTACTAAAAGAAATCAACTGGCGACACAAAATAAGAGAATAAGCAAGACAGTTCAGGTACTTCATCCCTACTGATTGTAGAGTCTTTGCAAAATATTTTAGCAAAAAACCCCAATTTGTAGTAGAAAGGCAAAATCCGACTCAGACTCAGAATGGGAGAGTTTCAAAAACCAACTCGCTTGCACTGTCTATTTTCCAGTTGAACCAGAACTCAATACTCCATCAAATCCAAATCCATTACATCCAGACAGACCACTGCAGATAAGATTAAGGAACAGATAGCCAGCTGGTTTAGAGGAAAGGCAATAGCAGGGTGGTTGGTGAATTCTAGTGAAAGTTAGTAGGGTTGGTCATCAAAGAGCTTAGTTCTTTGTACCCAGGTGTTTTTTTTCTGCTTCTTTGCCATGTGGAGTAACTCTGTTTCAAGTTTGGTGATAATAGAATGCATGATGGTGGTGAAATTGATAGAATGGTCGTGGTCGTGCATGTCTGCTCAGTCGACTAACTTCCCTGCAGTGGCCCACTTCCAGGTAACTTATGATAACTGCAGGTTCTTTCAAGAGAATCTGAGAATGCTCATGCAGAGTCTGAGAGCACTTTGCAAAGCTCCAGAGGGGTGTGGAAGTATCTGGAAGTTCTTACAAGCACCGGTGAGGGCAACTGGAGTGTCTGTGACGTTTGTGTGTAGCTTCCAGACCGATTTACATTTTGCTAATAATTTGGGGCTCAAATTTCATCTCCAAGTTCACTGTAGTTTGCTAACTGCAAGTGTATCTCGATCACAGCCTTCAAGTGTATCTCCAAACACTGTTGATCATGGCCTTCAAGTGCATCTCCAGTCTCGCAAAATCCCAGCCTCCAAGCACATCTCCACAGTTACAACATAACACCATCTGAGTGCACCTTCCAATTTACATGCTGTTGGCCTCCAAGTTGATTCCAACACTGACTGAATGATGACATCCTAGTGCATTTCCCAACTCATTTTATCACACCCAGCATGTGCCTGTGGAAGTGTAAATGGTAACAGCCTCTGAGTGTATGGGCAAGCTGGGTTAATTGTGGCTTCGAAGTGCATTTCCATTCTAACTCCATTATTAACCCCATGTTCAGCGTCACCCTTGGCTGGTCATAGTCTCTATGTGCATCTTTCAGTCCACCTGATACCAACTTCCAAGTCCATCTCCAGGTGCATACAATAATGGCCTCCAGGTGCATCTTCAAAATCACTCCATTTCAACCTCCAAGTACATCACCATATTCATGATATAGTCATGTTCTAGTGCTTCTCAGATTCCATCATGTACCAGTGTGGTGAATTGGGGGAGCAATAACACAGAAAGCCCAATGTAAACACTCCACTGAACCTGTTATGAGATTAACAGGGAATAATTTTGAAAGAGCCATATTGACCTGAGAAGCACAGGACAAGGGTGAGAGGATGTGGTACTAGATGGCCATGAGGAATCACACAAATTCCATGGATCAATGAAAACACGGCAAGTGTGTAAGGGACCCTGGAGCTGGAAAAGATACAGTGGGTATTTTCATGCTATGATAAGATAATATAATGTCTATCTACCCCAGGATCTCCCAAATATATATTCTCCATTGCCCAGTCCATCTCCATTACCCCTCTATCTTGATTCACCCCCCCTTTACTCAGTCCATCCCAGTGCTTTCTGTATCTCCATATGCCCCCCACCCCCATTTCACTTGGTCTACCCCCTTTATCCTTTTATCTCAGTATGCCCCCCACCCATTTCCCCCTGTCAACCTGAGTAGTGGTGGTGGTGAGAGATGGCTATTGCCACCACAACCGTGTTCTGGCCCATTGTGTAATACCCATCTCCCCTCTGTCATCCTGTATAACCTGTTATCCAAACCTGAAAGATTATAAGAATAACGCAAATCCAAAGGACAATCATTCACCCACAGGATAACCATAAAGCCAATCGAAAGTTACCACAAGAAATCTCACTCTATTCCCACCCACTTTCTCCAGCCACCCTCTGTTTCTGGCTTCTGTTATCTTTGGTCACTTTGGATGTATGAACTGTTGCCAAGCTGAGTAGCAAATTGAACTATCACCTTATGTATGATGTACATGCCCACTGTGATATGCTCCCAGGCCTCTTTAAACAACTCAGGGTATTGGATTACTCCTGGTGGATGATAAATAAGGCTTTGTTCGCCAGTTTTCTCTCATGGTGGGTCTAACATCTTGTTCTGCTCATCCAATATTCTCTTGCTGTGCAGGTCTTGGCTGAGTGATTCCAGCAAGAAGCTAACACACTTTTTATCCTCCATGTCATTGTCAAAAGTACTCCTACTTTGCTGATAGCCAGTGGTAGACCAGTCAGGCATTGCGGTACCCTTCGAACCACGATCTGTAGACTGCTATTTATTCCACCATCTTCATTTCTGGGTGGCTAGAATTCGCTGGGCACTTTCATGGCAGGAATTGGTGGAATCATACAGGGCTGGTTCATGGTGAGTACACAGATTCAATCCTCTGATACAACCTTGACCTGATCCATTAAGACCTCTCCACCATGTCTCCCACAGATTTCGTTGAATATTATGTTTTCCTTACTTGGCAGAGTTGTTCGTGAAATCATCTTGCTCATATCTGGTGATGGAGGCAATCTGGGTATAGCATTGTTGCCAGGCAGTACAGCTGGTGAACTGGTAGAAAGTCAAATGGCATGATTGCAGTCATCCATGTGAGGATCATAACCTAACTGTAATGACTATTCCCCATTGCCATTTGACGCCCACAGCTTTATGGTTGATTCCTTCTTCCAGCCGAGGGCAGCTATTATCTAACTACCATTCAGCTTGATGGCAACTTCCAGAAGTGTACCACTTGCTGGCCTTCAACTTCTTGTTCAGCTTGATTAGACAATTGACATATGCATGAGTGAAGGATTGCTTCGCTAACTCTGTAACTCTGCATGATTGCTTTGGGTCTGCTGTAATAGCAGCCACTTCACACTTCCGCTTGAATCACGTAGGATTTGGTGGGGTTTAGGATGCAATTAGAAGACGTCTCCCAGCAACTTTGATGTCCGTGTCATCCTCTGTTGAACAGAGTGGTGGTGCTTGAGTATCTCCCTTACCCTGCCAGAGCAATTGAAAGTGTTATGCAAGTTATTGTACTACTTGTATATCAACTTGTTCCAGTTAAGATTTCTGTCCGCAAAGTTCGACTGCCAATTGACCTGTGAGTTCGCAGCAACAGAGATGTTGCATAAGCAATTATAGATATTGAGTATGAAATTCACCTCGCTTTGGGGGTAGAGCTCCCAAGTAGCACTCTCCATGGCTTGTTGTAGCAATCTGACAGGTCTATTGCAGGAGAATTCCCTGCTGAGGGGTGCTATTGTCTATGATCAGAGGAATACTGAGGAGAAACTGCTAGTGATAATGGAGATATCTGCGAAGGAGGTATATGCAATATCAGTGGTGGCTGCAGCTGCACTGGTGGTGGCTGGGCTAGTGGTGGCTGGGGTGACAGTGGCTGTCACAATGATGGAGTCAAGGCTCATAGCAATGGTGGTAGTGGTTAATGATTCTACAAAAGCAATGATGCTAATGAGTGCTGCTCCAATGTTATTGGTTGATGTGATAGTTATGTTGGTAGTTGGTTATCAGTTATGGTTAAGCTGATGATATTGGCTGAGATGGCAACATTGGGTGCAGTCATCACTGTGCAGAGGGAGATGCACTGTACAGTACAGCAGCAGTCTTTCCTTAGAAACATAGAAAGGGGAAGCTCTTTATATACCTGGAGCAGTACATTGTGCCAAATCCCTCTGTTTCCAGTCTGTAAGTGGTTTCCAATTCCCTCGTATACTCTTCTTGTATTTCTTCACAACTTCTTTGCTTCTTCCCCTCTTTATCCCCTGCTTGTACTTGGCCATTGTGCATATCTTGCTTTCAGTTTTGGTTGTTGGTGGCGAATTGTCTACTAATACCTGCAATGGTCATTATTACTCTCTTCTCAAGATTACAATAGAGTTAGAGGATATTTGTAGAATTTTTCATGTAACATGAGTGCAACTCAGGAAATAGAAATATTTCTTCGCCCGCCAGCTTTCAAATCTACTCCATTGTGGGATTTGATCTCTTCACCTCTTTTCGTTATGGTCCATTCCATTGATCTTCTCCCATCCCTCCACTGTCCTGCCACCCATTCCCTTCTGCCATCTTGCCGATCATTGTGTTAATACATGGTGCACTCAGACCAGATGTGTGGAGTGAACATACAAGGAAGTTTATGGCATGAGACACAGTTTCCGAGCATTGCTACCATGAGAAACCCACCAAAGAGTGGTAGATTCTCTTCCAGGTACCCTCTCTTTCTTAGCCAGAGCCTCCTCTCTCATGGACCACTTCTCTCCATCCATCCTCCTATCCAACTCGCTGACAACCAGTCTTTCCTCCACTTCACACTCATCCTCATATCTTATTCCTCGTTCCATCAGGTTTCTTACTGCCTTTAACAGCCCTTCTTTGTCGACTGACTATTTCACTTCTTCCTTCAATCTTTTTGGCTCTCTCCCATTGTATTAATCTTCCACTTTCCATTCAATTGCCCTTTTCTTATCGACCGACAGCTTCTCTTTTCCTGTTCTGATAATTAATGCTCTCCTAATCCCAGTCGTTGCTCTGAGAAAACTCAAGCACTTATGCATCGTAGTGCGGGACCCAATCCTTCCAAATACTTTTTACTTTAACTATATGTATAAGCTTTTCAAGCTGCTGACTCTCTGAAACAGCTGAAATCACGCAATATTCTTGGGCAGAGGTAGCTGTGGTTGAGCTCTGGTGGCAATTCTCCCTCCTTGGTGTGCTCCCACATTGAGAAAAATCTTCTTTCCAGTCCAGATCTGAATATCTCTCCTCTGATTTCTCTCCTTGGTGCCAAGCTTATTCTTTCACGTTTATTGTGATCGACTATATCCTGGTTCCAGGGTGTGCCCACCTCAGAATTGAATCTGCAGATGTGTCCGAGCTCATCATAATGGTTACAGTGTCCTCACCCTTGCAGTGGATACTGTTGGTAAATTGGTCCGATGGGTGCATTTGGAGGTGGAAAGTTCATTGGTATATATGAAGGTGAATGGTCAGCGTGGATGGCATATGCCCTGGCAGTCTGGTAGGCTCCATATACCAGCAAATTTGCTTTGCTCATCTGGAATGTCCAGGCTATGAAGGCATTCATTATATTGTACTTTATCATGGTGATTGTGACTTTGACTTTAGCGATGGAATCTCTCCATTGTTGTACTAGTATCAGGCTATCTCTGTCAGGAATTACAAGAAGGTTCAACACTACTAGTATTTTGGGCAGTGGAACTCTGGCTGAGACTCACTAACGAGAATATCCCGGTGCCATATATACTGCTTCCGGGTCCACAAGGACCATGGTGTATGCTGTCACAGGATTGTGAAGGACAGACTTTCGGAGTTGGTTGGATTTGAACATCGAGGGGTCTCCAGGATCTTGTTGGAGCTTCTTTACCACTTTTGCACTCAAATTGCAACGGAGGATACTGAGCAGCATTTCAACCTCTGAGAACTTTGCCAAGAATCCCTTCCTTCATTATAATATAGCTGATATTGTTGCAGTCATGAGAACAGACTTTCGGACTGATGATCACTCTTTCCAGTTAGTGCTTGTATAGCTGCTGCCATTATGATCTTGTATACATATAAACTCAGCAATCAGAATGGCGGAACGCATCTACGATTTCTTCTTTCAACGACTCTTGTGCCCTCTACAAATATCCAGTAATCATTGTGATTGTCGTCCAATTAAGATCCAAGCAGTTGTATGGGATGGTTGACATGCAATCTACAGCTGCCGGGTTGATCCTGGTATGAGATAAGCAGTGTTTGGATAGTTCGATAAACTTGATAACATCCACTTAGAAGGCTGCCGTACACATCAATACTGGATGTGGCACTTGCCACTTGTCTAAACCACTGGCATGGACGAAGCACTGAATGAAGTGTCACTGATCATGTACATGGTTGGATGAGGCATTGCCGGCAGGTCCGGTGTTGGTAGATGAGCTTCAATTGGCAGAGAATCCAGCATTAATGGAAGAGCTGGTATGGCTTGAGGGACCCAGAGTAGAGTAACTGGGACAGCCACTGGAACCAGCGATGGCGGAAATGGATCAAGTTTGCTCACTTCATTTCTTGATCGATAATGTTGAAGTGAATTAGAGATCAGTTGGTGCTTTAGGTGGCGAATTGGCAGCAATTGGAAATCTATGGTCCATTCCTAGTTTTGCAGATCTTGGAAGGGGAGTTGGGTCAATTGGTATGCTTTGGGAGGTGCACTCTATCTTTTGCTCTTGTGTGAGCACAGCTTTACCACCTCTCACCATCTTCTCTTGAAGCTTGTTGCCTTATAGTCTATGTCTTGTATTCTCTTCCCTGCAACTTCCCTCCACCACTAGTACCATTCTCACCAGCACACTTTATAACCTATCCAGCATCATTGATTCGGTATCTCAGTATTACTTCGGAATTGGGTCTTTTTCCATTCAGGAGTGACATCCATTTTTCTGCTTGTGTATTCGCGTCTCAGTATAAGGCCAGCATGTATTCCCAATGTTAGTGCAATCTGCGAGATTGCTACGATTCATCACATCTGCAAGGTTGGTACCTGTAATCCCACTGTTCTGTTGGTCCATGTCATCCCAATATTGCAATGGTGTCTGTTGTTCCGTCTGCAATACCAGTACCTTTCGTTCTAGTGATAGGTCAGTGGCTTTGATTTGTTCTCAATGTTCATCACAGTATTAGGTCGGTGCCTGTTGTCCCAGTGTTAGGTTGGTGCATTTTTCTTGGTGTTCCACCCAGTATAATGTCAGTTCCTATTGTCTGGTGCTAGGTCAGTGCCCGGCTTACCCCATCGACCATTCCAATCTGATATTGTCAGCACAGTCTGTTTGAGTAGTGTAAGTTCCTTCTGCATTTGGTCTACTCAGATGGTAGGTATCCTTCATTACTCTTTTCTCTCCATAATTACGCACATCAGCAAAACGTATAATTGTCACTGGGAGCCTGTGGGAGTGTCTGGCAGTTGTCGGACCAGAATCCCAGTGTGGTGAAATCCCAGAGTGTAATGGACTGATGCAGTGGCCGTCAGGTGCGTCTGGAAGCACCAGCAAAAAATCTAGGTAGACATAGGAGGTCTGGTAATTACCAGGGGAGCACCTGGAAGTGCCGACCACACACCTGGGAGTACCTGGAAGCGCTGGCGACAATCCTGGAAGCGCTGACAACAATCCTGGGAGCGCCGACAACATGTCCGGAAGTATCAATATTCGGTCTGGGAGTGCCGATGACAACCCTCGCAGTACTTGAGTGCACTGGCAACAATCCTTGGAGAACCTCAAATCAATGTGCACCAGTCTGAGACAAACAGTACCTTCTTTGGGAATGATACTGGTGCTCCTGGAAGCCTTTGCTATTACTTATTGTTCAATGATTTTTATAACTCATTCATTCATTTTGTATTCTTATCTATGTATCTGTATAGCTACCCATCTAGACAGGGTGAATCTGGACTGGTTGCATGTGGTGCCAGAGAGCGATTCAAGGTGAGTCTGTAATTGACAACCAACTAAACTCAGACGAACACTATCAGGCTGTGCTTGGGCGAGTGTGGAGATGCACCTGATGGCAGTAATTGAATGTATGTGGAGATAAACAACGAGGCCATGATCCAGTGAACTTATAGATGCACTTCAAGATAATGATTGAACGACTTTGGGGATGCACTTGTGGGCTGTAATTGTGTAAGGGTGTAGATACATATCGAGCACGTGATCAAGGGAGTTTGGAGATGCCCTGTAGGGGCCATAATCGAGTGAGTTTACAGATACGAAGTGGTAGGCAATAAGAGTGTTATGTTGGAGGCCATATTCAAGAGAGAATGGAGAGACACTTGGAGGCCAAAATCGAGCAAGCTTGGACATGCCCTTTGGTGGCAGTAATCGAGCAAGTTTAGAGACAAGCCCATGAATGCCACCAGAGTTCAAAGTTGGAGGCCATAATCGAAAAAGATTGGAGATACACTTGGTGGCCGTAATCGAACGAAATAGGTCAAGTACTTGGGTGTGATCGATGGATAGCGTGCTGGGTGCTGGGAATCTATGTATTAGTTAGTTCACTCCCATCCGTGGGAATGTGACAAGGTGGCATTTCCATTAAGCCCTCATGGAAAGCTGACTAAGACAGTTAATCATATAGGGAGGCATGCCAGAAGCTGAAGCTACATTCAGGGGTCAACTACTAATCATGAGAATGAAGGGAAGACAATCCTTCTTGGGTGGATGCTGTACTCGGCATATGCTGTACTGTCAGTGTCAACTCATGATGATGCCATGAAGAGATGGAGAGGAATGACAAAACATTGTGTTCTTGCGATGATGGTGGAATTATGGACAAGTAAAAGAAATTGGAGATGATAATGAAAACAATATGGAAGATACCAGCGGATGTGCGAGATCAGGGGTACGACATAATGGATTGAGTATAATAGAGCTCATATCGGTAATATTACCAATATGATCACTACTCCTTCCAGCCATGTAGTGAATAGTAAATAGACTTGCACAGGAAACTCTCTTAAGTCACAGTCTCTCATAATGATTGGCCCCATCTCCACTCATCACCCACCTTCTCATCTTCAACTCTATGTAACACTGGAAGTTCCACCCTAAGTTCTAAGTAATAAAAGCCCCTAATGACTTCTCGACTCATAGGGAGAAGAATGATAAAGCTTCACTCAGGATGCATATAGGAATTACCACCCATGGAAAACAAGGTAACTGCTCCGTTCTCTGCTCCTGTTGGATGGTATTGACTACAGAGTATCGACTTACACTATCAGGATACTGATGTACACAACTTGAGAGTAACCTACTCAGAAGATCCTCTAAACCAACACACTACCGTGTAGGTTCTCAGACTCGCTTAGTACTCAATAGTATCGTCCCAGCAACCGGCACGTATACCCCAGGACCGACTGTGCTCGAGTGCAATGACTCCACATAATGACTTGGCTACTAAGTGACAGCAAAGTAGTTTCGCCTCAGCAGATGGAGTAGTGCCAGCTGAAGAGTATCGTAGCAGAAGTATCCGCTGGACTACCATGCTATCGGGTTTGCCTTGGACTTCCTTCCAATTGTAAAGTATCATCTTCCTCTCTTCCCTATCAATGACTTGCTTTGATGAAGGTACTAAGAATAACCAAGAATAAAGAGTGATACATATATCCATGACATAGAACTGAAGAATGAACTTACAACTCCAGATGTCAAGAGAAAAGTATCCTCGTTGACTTCGTTACTGAACTAATAGATTATACTCCGGAATACAGTTAAGGCTTAACCTCCAGGTCAAGAAGGTCAATAGGTATCCGCAGATAAATCATAATGTAGATTGTATATTCAATAGTAGGGTATCGAGGTCCATCCTCCATGTCAGTATCACTAATATATATCAGACGATCCACACCCTTAACAATCCTCAGACTGTCACAGCCTGTTTTGGAGTTGTCATTCATAACTGCCTCATCATTCTTCCCTTTTACCATTGATTTCCAAGTTCTAACTCCAGGAGTATTAGCTACGTCATCAAGGTAATGTGCTCCTATTGCGACACATTTACTATTGGCGATACCTCCTATAGATACAAGCTTATCTGCATCCAATGATCCCTAAATAGGTTTGTGCCACCAAAAGTCAGTGAGAGTGCCCTCTTCTATACCCACCAGGTACGTAATGGTTTAACAATCACGGCAACGGACAGATTCCTTAATTTGACTACGCTTTATTGTAGCCAAATATACAGTAATCTGCAACTAAGCTGTTTTCCCATATATTAAATGGAGAATATCCTGCGCCACTCAGCACATATAATCCCAAGTTCCATTTGCCCAGACCAAGATGGTGCGGTCGAGATAGGGGTTGATTCATAGAAGCCCATTCGGTTGAGAAGACTGCAATATATCAGTTATTGGTGTCTAACTTCTCCCTGATGTGACTGTGCCTATCTCGAGATGCGTTAATCCTCTGATATTGATGACACCTCATTTGTCTTGAAATCAACCATTGGAGCATGAGTAGATAGTTGTTTCTTCGGCAACTACGAATAAGGTTTCCTGCCGATAAGGAGTGACCATTGACAATTGATATCCTGCCACCATTACCCATCAAAAGATGTTATACATCTTACTTGCGCTTGGCCTGATCGCTGTTGTTGATCAATTGATGTGAAGGTTGGGTAATGCAGATGTGACTAATTGGTGCTTTAATCTGGAAGGTACATCCAATAAGGAAATCGAAGTGTCAATTCTTGATTCCAGGTCAAGTATCCATATGAGGATTATCGTGTGATCCAGTACAATCCCAGAAATATACTTGTAACACCAAAGGCGTAATACTCTACCATCACCTCAGAGCACAATGTTTGGCCTACCTGTCAATTTCTCGATACCATGATTGAAAGTTAACACCAAGTACAGCACACACTGAGGACTGGACACACCGTATACTGCATCATCCCAAGATTTACAGTCTTGCCCTCCCAGTCTGTCTTTCATCTCTCGCCAGACCATGTTGTACTCAATTTTCTACATTCCCAAAATTATAAGTTACCCAAATAACAGCGTCTCAGCTGCCATTGGGTGTCCCTCCCGGCCTACTGCCTTCAGATTGCCCACCGTGAAGTACTCCTACAATCTTTCTCGATCATGGCCTCCAGGTGCATCTCCAAATTCACTCCATTAGAACTTCCAAGTGCATCTCCACATTTGCTCAATGATATCCTCATAGTGAATATTCAAACTCGCTCGATTACGGCCTCCAAGTTCTCACAATTATGACCTCCATGTGCACATTTCAGAACTACCTCGAGCAGGGCTTAAAAGTCCATCTCCAAACGTGCTCGATGATAGCCTCCAGGTGTATCTCCAAACTCGCTCGATTATAGCCTTCTTGTTTGTTCAATCATTGCCTCCAGTGCATATCTCCTTGCTCACTAGCTTACAACCTCGAAGTGAATCTCAAAATCCCCTCGATTACAGCCTCGGAGTGCAACTGAATGTTCACTCAATCACAGCCTCCATGTATTTGTCTAAACACGCTTCATTATGGCCTCAACTTGCATTTCCAACCTTGCTCGATCATTGGCTAGGTGTGTCTCACTGAGATTACTCAATTCTAGTAGAGTGAATTGGTGGAGGTAGAAGTCTCACAGCCCTTCATAAAGAATCTGCCACACCTAGCATTGTATCCAAAAGGTATTTCTGAGATAGAGTAGTTCTGGCTGGACGAGAGTAGAAAGTGGGTGACAGGACATGAAACAATACCTGGACATGATGAACCACACAAAGTGCTTGAATCTATGAACGCTTGGCAAGGGTGTATGAGGAACCATACATAGAGCCTCGAGCAATTAATACTCACCAATAGTGCGTGAAACTAAGACCTGGGAAATATAAAGTGTATATTTCATATAATGAGATGTTGTATATTGACCCCAGGGTCTGCTAAAGATATATTCCCTGTTGCTGAGTCCATTTTTGTATGTATACATATAGAGAGCCTTAGATAATCCATGCCATATTATGATGTTGCGAATGATGTGACTTCAACAAAGACAAATAAGATAAATGAAATGCCTTCTTGTCATGGAACCCTATAATCCACTGCAGTGAGTGTCTGGCTCCAAGTCTCCCCCAGAGGTTGCACAGAGGTCCCAGCTACTCTCGAAGTCTTCTGGTAATCTGCCCAGAAGTCCCTGCTGATCCAAAATATGACTCTCCTAATATTCAGATCTTGTAGCATCCTGAATGCGCCTCCACAACTGCATGTGCTTTCAGTTGCACGTGAGAATGCTCTTGCAGTCTGTGAGCACTGTGCATAACTCAAGGGGGGCCTGGGAGCTTCTTGAAGTACCTCGAAGCACTGCTGAGGGCTACCATAGGGTCTGGGAAATGTGCGTGTGGTTTCCAGACCAATTTACATTCTCCTGATACAGATCAGGTATTGTGGGTCATTCTCACTATTTCATACTGAGTGTTCTGAACCAGAACCCACATTGGGGCTCCATGTCTGGAAACATGGGGAATCAAGAAGGCTGAAACCTTATTATCAACACTCCGCCACACCTCTCACAGCATCAAATGGGCAAGTAGGAGCATGCAGAAGTATCACTCGAAGTGCACAGCATATGAATGAGCGGATGTGACACTGTCCGGCATTCAGGAACCTCCCAGGTTGCACGGATTTATGTACCCTCGGCAAGTGTGGCTGGGAACCCAGAGCTGCACAAGATCGAGAGTGCATATTCATTCTATCATATGATGATGTAATGTCTATCTACCCTGGAGATGTCCAAATAGATACTATGGGTTGCTCAGTGCATCTCCATTATCCCCGTGTCTGTAAGCCTCACTATTGCTTAGTCTATCCCCATTCTGAATGTATCTCAGCATCCCCACCGAGTTTGCTGAGTCTATCTTTGCTCTCTCTATATCCCCAAATTTCCTCCACCAACTTCCGCCTGTTCAACTGAAAGGCATTGGTGGTGAGAAACAGATTTTCCCACCATACTGTCGGCAGCCAGATCTACCATATGTGCATATATAGATTTACTGGGATGGATTGTACCTGCATTAATATAATGTAACAAATACTCATGAAATTGTGATACACAGATAGCTGAGAAACATGAATATGATAGACAAAAGGGCTTGTGATTATGTAACTCTGTAAGCTGTAACAGTGTGAATATAGTACATTGTTTAAGATCTCCCACGAGATCTGTGCAGTTATGTAATATTTATCTTGTTTAGATGACCCTAGAAGTCCAATATGGTAGTACCTTGAATGCACCGCAATAACTCCAGATGAATTTTGTAACATCTGAGACAGTGCTTATGTCACCTGAGAGCAGCTTACTTACCAGTAGTGGGGTCTGAGAGCATCTGGAAATACTTAGAGCTAGTGGTGAGACTAACTGTGGTATTGAGGAGGTGTGCATTCAGCTTCCAGACAGTTTTACAGTTTGACAATATTGTTGGTCATTTGAAAATTGATTGGAACTAGAAATTCAGTAATTTCAATAGAGGGATTCTATCGAATTACAATAATAGCTGTATTCAATATGTAAAAACTAAATGAAGTGAATTCAATTACAACATCCAAAAATAAGTATCTTTATAGCTGGAAGTACACTTATATGGTATATTTTGATATTAGATTCTCCAATATTAGTACTATTTACCAGCTGGGAATGCAATCTCTACTTTTTCCAAGAGATGTATCAGATACTACCCAGGAGTACCACACTCACAAGTTCAAAAATATATGGTGGTAATTCCAATCCTGGTACATTGATCTATGCAGTTGGAATTGTTTTATTACTTTGTCAATCTGGGTTGCTAACTCGATAGATGAAACACTGTTTCTGTTAGGTCAATTATTGAAAAGACATGTTATGTCCAATGAGAAGTTGCAAAGTATAATGTTGATAATATATATCTGGTGAATAATTATATTACTAGTAAAACTACATACTGGATAGAATACTAATTTGAATATCTAAGTTGAAGCTACAAGCAATATTGGTTGTTTATAATATACTGTGGCATATATGATCTATCATAGTACTTCTAAAGAGTAAAACACCCAGTCTATAATACATTTCAATAGCTGTATGGACTGAAGCACCAGGTCCAATGGGTATGGGATTGTATCAATTCACAGGATATGGTCGAATTATATTCCAAAATCTCCAAAGGATTGGAAATTAGCTACCAGTACCATTGGGGTATTCAAATATTTTTATTTTATTTTGAAGCTATCTGGAAGTATGTACATGCTCTGCTGGAATTGCAGTAAGTATTCCAAAATGCTACCTTGATTAGTTGTAACATTAGAACAGTTTCAACCTTTTCTGATATTAAGTATGCAAAGTAAAGTCTTTACTGTCAAATGTCCCATGCCATGACTATTAGTTAACATTGAGTACAGTATCCAATCAAGATTGTGCATTTCCTACACCCAGCCAGGTACAATATAGTTTCATAATTTCCAGTTACATATCTGAATATACATCTCACTTCTATTGTCTCTTACTCCAAATCACCTCTAGACTGTTATCTTCTATAAGCCAAATGTTCGATTTGACTCTGATTGCATTCTCACACTTAGAAATTGGCATATGAATATAGTCATATACATCAAAATTATCTATCACCAAAATAAGCAATGAAAGTGAGTACTGTGAATATTTGCAATACATTTTTGCTATGATTAGTTAATATATAATCTTAAACCCAGCTCTTATTACATCTTTCTTCTATTAAGCTACAATTCAATTTACCCTATCTCAACCAACTCCCTTTCTGTATAGCTCTAAGTATCCATGACTATTGCCTCTCAGTACAGGTCTGAGTTTACGTAATTATATCCTCTGAACATCAACTTTTGATTCCTCTAATCTAGCCTCCAAGTGGTGTTTTACGTTAATTAGATTATATTCCTAAATTGTTGTAATTACATTTCCATATTTATTTATTTGCCAGCTACAGAAGAATCACCAATTGTACCCGAAAACTCACAGTACATGAATCACATACACTCTTTCTGAATTAATTGACATACAGATAGATTGAAATATTGATTTGCAGATGAGAATTCACTGGTGATTTATAAGTTGTAGGTTTTTCAATTATCAATTGTAACTGCATTTGCTAAGTACAGCAGTACAATTCTAATAGAATATGTTGATTGTTGTATTTTTCTTTGCAGTACTTCCAAGTACTCTCTATCCTATTGCCCACATTCCAAAGTACTCTTTAGCTGATATCCAGTCATTATGTGTTTTTTTAAATTTGTTCCCAGTGCTGCCAGGTATATGTAAAGTTTAGTGTGATAGATCCATTCAACTGTGAAATTTGTCAATGGTAGAAATATTATCTTGCAACTTCTGTACCTAACTAGATACTCTGTGTAAATAACTTTCATTTTGATGATGGTTGGTATTCATAATTTTGCTGCATCTCAATCTTCACATCTAGCCAATACTGTCTTTAAAATCAACTTTGAATATACAGAAGTACAATCTTGCAGATACACATTAAACTCTGCAATTATGTCATCTGCTACTATACTGTGCATAAACATAATACATAGTTGTATGGATACATAAATTCATAGATAAGACATCAGGAAAAAATATTTCAATCCAGGTGGAATCTCTGTCACAGTGGACGTGCTACTTCAGAGCCGTCAAAGACACACTGCTGGCGGATTACTCCGCGCCCGGTGTCAATACCATGCATAGCATCCCATATTGCCCTCCAATCGCAGTTTCTCTGTGTCTTCTCGCTCTGCTGGTTTCATATTTTGAACAAACACTCTGGTGTTGTGGCCAACTGTAACCATACATTGGAATGGGTGCATTGGATATGCGCTTCCATTGGAATTGAAATGCAATGGGTGACACTGCAAAAATCTCTCCTCGCATTCCTTCTACCTGCACACAATATGCAATTCTCTCTGTACTAATTATTCACATTACACGAAGGTGCCTGATCTATGTGCCTAATGGCAATCCATCGCTCGTTTCATCTGTCTCCTGAGTTCGTACTTGTAACTGCCTCTGGAATTACGTGTGCACAGCCGATGATGCTTCACGCGCTGAAGATATGCAGTGCAATGGCTGCCTGTGCTTGTCTCACTTGTACAAAGTTGGAGACAGGATCCAAGTTACCTACGCTTGAAGGTATTGTTGGGAGCGCCAGTGCCAACCAGTACTCGACGAACGCTCCATCCTTGTTTAGGAGCTTAATTTTGAATAGTAGTTGGAGTTGCCACCGGAAATGCCCATTCAGAACGCCATAAAACATCCCCAGGCGTTACGTTTCCCGCACCAGGTCCTTCCATCGATCCCCTCCGCACCTGCTCTTCCTTTCTGTGCATCGACACATCTGAGGTATGCATTCACCTTCTACACCCTCAACTTGAACCTCAATGCCATGGTAAATAAAGAGCTACATTGCAAACAGTTGTTCATCTGATATATACATTGTGTTACGACACATATGCTTAATCAACTCCTACGTGCCGCTGTATATTGCCACACGGTGAGTTGCGTCTTGCTTATTGTCGAGTAATGGTCTGCAGTCTGTGATCATAGCATCAAGATGGTTTCCCTCACAGCGGCTTTGGGGTCCCGATAATTTGGGCTTCGCATATGACAGGGAGCTCAAGGGGGCAGCCAGATCAGCACCATAATGTTGGACTTTGCAGGCGGCAACGCTGATCTCCCAATGCTTAGCAAGAGCTTGGAGATTGAACTCTCTGCTTTCGAAGCAGAGAATGCGATGTTGAAAGGCGATATCTTGCGGCAGGTAGTTGAGATTGTGATTGGAGGCGTTGCAACCACCCTTGAGGTTCATTTTATGTGCTTGTTCATGTCTCTTGGGAGGATATTGTTCCAAGGCTCTGTATCAACGAATCTGTTGGTCCCAATCAGACATTAAGAGGATCTTCAGAAAGAGGGAGTCGGTAACCATCTATGTTGTGGCTGATGTTATCCCGCGAGGTGTTCATTTCGCGCCGCTTCATGGATGACATTCAAGTTTCAGCATTTGTGTCCTCGTCTAGATTTCGCTTCTTCATGAATTCTGTTCTCAGGGTGTTCGCTTTGGCCTGCCCCTGATTGCTGACTCGCCCGAGTAAGAAAACATCTTTGAAGGAGTGAAAACGACGCTCGGCATCTTCTGTGTAGCCCAATGTTGCATCATCGTAAGATATATATCAAGCACACAGATACAATTCTAACAATGCCCATGTGCACTCAATTGCGTGATTGAATATGGGATGCTGAGCAGGGCTTCCGCTTCATAGAGTCTGGGTTACAACTGCAAGCAGCAACCAGCTCATGTGGTTCATCTCCTTCCCATCCGATTGAGACACTTGCTCATCTGACCGATTTGTTGGTGTGAGGTTGTGGTAAGCAGCAACAGATAACCAGATTGGATTGTACTTGTTGAGCAGTTCATGCATCTTCAAGAAGTAGAATCTCCACATATGGAGGTGGTCAAGCATGCCGAACTGCAGTATATGGAGGAGGTAGGGAATCAGGAGGTCATTTACAATACAGGAAATAAGTCAAAACACATTGAATCCTCTGTAAACATGGCACGATGACTGTGCGGCATAGCTTACCATGTTAGTGGCATCGGTGAGAGTTCGATTGAGGTTTTGATCATGCCGGGACTAATGGGTGTCAGGAGGGACATAATCTCCAACTTCGTTCATGGGCCACCCGCACCAGACACATGCATGCCGCTTGAGACGATGTAGGTTGCTATGCTTGGGGCAATCTCCGAGCCATGATGCTAAACCCCGGTTTGCAATGCCTGAAGTGACCATCTGCACAGGGAATTTTGTAATACCTGCTCTCGGTGCGGGAATGTTGTGCAAAGATGAGGGTCTGGAGTACCTGCCCGAGTACTTCGTTCAGCACATGTCGGTTTGTTTGCCGAGGCTCATCCAGCCGCTTCTGAGTAATATTGTGGTTCTAGATTGCAATCTGCAGGAGAGAAACCATTACAAAGCTGTGCGTTGAGGGCAGTTGGCGGATCTTTGAAGATAGATTACCACCTGTCATACAGACAGGCCACTCTGCCTTGTCACCAGCAAAATTCGAGAGATGTATTCAGTCGTACATGAAGATCAAGCGAACCAGTGTATCCCCCACTCTGAGTGTTGACTTAAGGTCTATTAACAGATTATTATCTTCAACTATCTCTCCTCACCTGGGTCTCCTACCTCCAGTCCGCAGTGTGCACTTCAGTATAGAGGCGTTTTGGTGGTGTATCGCTAATATAGCGATTCTGAGGGGCATATATGAGATGCTCGGCATTGGCTGGCTGCCGCATGAACCATATCATGCTTTTGACGATGTCTCAACTCCAGTATATCATAGGGCTTTGGTAATTGTCATACCATCCCATATCCTTGTCAATTTGTAGTTCCCACTCCCTGGGAGCCTGATCATCTTGCATGCTAGCCACGAGCTGCAAGATCCCATCCCTGTTTGTGATAGTTACTAAACACAGAGTGGTCGTTTCTTCTTTCAGTACGTTGTCATAGTACGTCTTCATACCATTCATCTTCATCCCACACTGGATATATTGCTACTCTTCACACATCACAAATCGGTACTAGGGATTGTTTTGTAGGTTCCTCTCAAGGCAAACCTGAGCGTCGAGTACCCATGGCGTAGCAATGTAATCACTCAGCGGAGCACCGGCGCCGGGGTATATTTCCATCCGCGGCAGAGGAGATGTCGGTGGTTGAGACTCAGAGGCTGCGATGCTTTCAAGGTGTTTGAGGTAGGGAAATGGATTCAGGTCTTCAACTGAATCTTTGTTACCGTTGAATTCATGACGCTGAGCGGATTCAACACATCAGGGCATGCGGTGAATAGTCCGATCCTTCTGGCATGCAACTTGAAGGTGTACAGGATGCTGTGATTTGATATGTTTCAGTCACCAGCTGTCTGAGGTGAACTTCACTTCGCATCAAAATTCGGGGCTCCGCAACACGGTATGCTCCGGCATTGTTGTCATCGCGCGAGGAGTGGAGTATACACTGCAGGAAGGGATCAAAATTGGTGCTGGGCCTGAGCAGCCTGGTGTGTAAGCTCAGAATACTTTCAGCTAACTAGCGACATTGATTGAGCCTCAACACCATCACAAGGAGGTTCCTTACACGCCAGGAGTTGCAAAAATACTGCATGCACAATGCCCCATAATACTATAAATATAACAAAACCAATACAACACTCAAGAATATAATAACCCCTGAGCCATCCAAACACCTCGCGACTCGTGTAATATTCAATGCGTGAAAAAACGTGACCACCACACACGAAATGAACAGGTCAAGAACCCTACCCTAACTCAAATGCACTAACCATCGCCGCCTTTGCAACGCATGCACTGGTTAACTGCTCGCATACCAAGCCATCCGGGCACCCCTCAGGGAGAGGGAAATTGGGCAGTGCATCATTGGGGAGAGGGTTGTCGGGAAGAGGGATGTTGGAGAGACTGTTGCCAGCTGTGAATTCGCGGAGCAGCTGCTGATCCACATCCACATCTGAGGTGATTCCGGGTGTCTCAGCTTCTCGCAGTGTTGGCACCACCGGGCGAGGTTTTTACGGCATCACATGGACCAAGTCCTGCAGCCCAGTGAAGGGATATGTCTTCAGAGTTTGTGGTCGTAGGCAAGGCGCCAAGGTTTGTGGCTGTGGGGCTCGCGCTAGAGGTTGTGGCTGTGGGGTATACTCGTGCATCTCCTGGCCTTGCTCAGGTAGCACGAATCGTTGATTGTCTACCATAGAATCTACATCATCGGCCAGTGTGGTGACAATCCCTCCATCAGCAGTCATCCGAGGTTCCTTGCCATCATCCTCATCCTCATCCTCCTCCACATCGTCATCCTCCTCCACCACTTCTTCATCCTCTTCATTATCCTCATCTTCATCTTCAAGGTCCTTTTACGTATTCACATCACCATCTAAATCAACGCCATCTGGTGCATCCACATCATCCTCCATGCACATATTAAGATCAGAATTATGTTCTAAGTCATATTTGCAATCCGACTCCTCGGTAGAGTTGGTATCATCATCTGAGGAAGATGTTACTGCAGGCGATGCTTCTGGCTCCAAATATACGTGCTCTTGTTAGCACTCCGTATCTCAGTCTGCCTCATCCATTTCCTTCTGCAACTGCAAAGCAACGGCATGATAGATATCATCTCCCCCTGGGGTTTCTTTCATAATGCCCTTCCCTATACCATTTCCCTTCCCCTTCCCCTTCCCTTTCCCCTTCCTGTCCTCAGTTTCCTTCCCTAACCCCTGCCAATCCTTTGTTCGCTTCCCTTTCCAGCTCCCTTTCCCACCGCCATGCGTATCCTCTTCACCCTCGCTGTCGTCATCGTCATTGCCATCCCCACCAAGGATTCTTCCACTGCTTGGCGCTCATGGATTTGCCCACTTCTCCTCATCATTATCCTCATCGATTATCTAATCCCGATTCAGTGGTCTAACAGCCATGAAGTCGCCTGGCTTGTACTGCCAGCAGCATGGCGGCTCAATTTTCGCTCTGAGATCATCACTACCTGACCAAGAGAAACACTCGTCGGTGCATTGAACATTCTCCGAGCTGGTTGTCTGCTGAATGGAGCGAACGACTTGATCTCCCAAGGTGCAGGGGTTGTCCCACCTCCAACTGCTCATTTGGCCACCGGTTTGGTCATACATTTGCCCCATATATAAATGGAAGGCTGCCCACCACTCCCGACAAGACGAACACCTGCTTCTGCGGTGTGGCCATATCAGCTGGAATTGTGAAAAGTGGCGAGTCGTGACTGGATCAAGAAAGATTATATCATGAAAGAGGTCCCATGCCCTCTCAATATTGGTGCCACAAACCGAGTGTATCCATACAAGTCCACTGATGTATTCCAAGATGAATCCCTGTATATGGTCCAGATGCGAAGACAAGCGTCGATTTTGAACCGATGCCAGCATTGTTGTCCTAGCATATGCCTTTCCCTTCCCTTTGGGGCTGCGCTTTGCTGCCATCGCTGCGAGTTGAAAATAATTCTACATCCGCAGCGTCAGCCTTATGACACAGTTCACTGAAGCCGAAGGAAGCCCAGTGGTAACATACAAAGTTATGTAGCTCATCGGGTGTGTTTGACAACGAGAGGCGTTGTTTTGTTCAAGTCACGTGATGTCCGGGTAGTTCAGGATGCTCGTGGTGTGTGTAATACAGAAGGAAAAGCAAATGGAGGTGTAGACGGGATGAAAGGATATATATACTTGAGATCCTGCAATTCCTTGGTTCAACTTGTGGGATATGATAATTTTGATTCATATCCTGCGTTTTGTTGGTTAATGAACACATAATGGCCCAGTCTTCATCTGGCACAACCACCAGGCACCTCATGAATGAGAAACCTCCAGACGAGACTTAGTACTTGCGGTGAGGAAAGTTTACGATGCCGGGTGTTACTCTTGCATAGCATACCACTTTTAAGGCTCAGACCTCATGCATCTCGAAGCAACCAGAGTAGTTCTCAGGTTGTCCCAACTTTGGAACTCTCCAACACAGCTACCAACATGCCTAGTGGTGGAAAAAGCAAATGCAACTGTTATTATAGGATAGAGAACACGTCATTGTTCGATTTGCGATGCGTTTAGCTTTACCAAAGGGGGATTTCCACCAGGAAGCTGAAGTTACTCACAATTGATGGTTCAAATTATTGTGCCAAGAACGAGTGCAACACAATGATAATCGAGCCAAGAAGGCATAAACACTCTTCAAGCGGTGCAAATAGACCTTCAGATGTTGCTGTAACAGTGAATATTAAGGCTGAGTTTCATCTGAGTTTAATCAGATGACAATGAACCCCATACCTGAATACTTCGGAAGGGATCTCGTCCCCGAGTACTGTAACGGTTTAGAGTCGCGTGCAGTCTACACTGCGCATTCCTTTTTTGTTGAGTCCCTCCCTGGTTGCTCAAATAAGAGTATACCTCACCTGCTATTGCATGTGCATGCTGAGGAAACTGTTCCTACATTCTAAACGTCAAACTTATATATCCGACTACGCCTTCTCATATCCCTCACCTGGATACGAGTCAGGTCTTACAAAATGTTAGAAAACTAGGTAATCGTCAGAATCTACAAACCGTGGGCATTTGGGGATATCTCTAAATCTCCAGCCCAAGAGATGTGTTTCCGTACAGGCTGGCGAGAGGGATTCCTCTCAAAGAGGGAGTTCCATAACCTCTACGATCCAAGGACAGAAATCCACCCTCTCATCTCCACTGCACAATTCTCGTGTTGCAGATATCACTGAATGTGTGGCTTGCACCCCGTCTGCTACACAGTGATGTTCAATAAGTACTCCAACTGCCATGCTGGGTACAAGCAGTTGTAACCCACCAGCACCCAGAGGAACCTCACAGACAGACTCAACGCGTTGTGTTGAATCCAGCCCCGCATCTGGCATTGCTAGAACTCCCACTCCTCGCAGTGGTCTTCAAACCTGCCTACCCCCATCCCCAATCCAGAAGCCTACGCGATTAGTACACATCTACTGCGAACGCAAGCTACAAAAAGGAATGGAAGGCAGAGGCAGCAGCAATTGCAACCGCAGGCAGTGTCTACACCTCGATCTGGGGTCTCCGGTAGTTGCAGCATCCATCGATTTTATCACTCACACATGACGCGTTTTGTATTTGCAACAGGCAGACACCGGAAGCACTGCATGTGGAACAGATGTCCGTTTATGAGTGCAAGTGACTTGAAGATGGTCAGTTATGAAACGCGACACATTGCGAAAGCATTCGCTTCCGCCCTACACAAGCAGATAACAGATATGTACTGGAACACCGCAATGCAGGAAATCAACGTTTGGTCCATAGCATTTGAGGCACAGAGAAAGGAGATCTTGAAAGAGGTATTCTAAAGCAACTCCCCACGTTGGATATTATATGCTCAAACCAGTACCAGGTTCGAGTACAAGTCGATTAAGTTACATCCCATTTTATTCAATCAGCAATGGATGATATAGCATAACTTGATCATCTCCACCGCTTTGAATCCAATGCAGAGCATGTGGAATTCATTGATTCCCTTCTGGCAGACAATAAGTCTCTTTTGCCTGTAGTAAAGGGAATGGAAGGTGGTGTATACGGTCCAAATCCAACACAGAGAGAGTTGAAAGCTCCGAACAAATGGCCAGCATCCACTGTGCTTCCTGGTGGAAGGAATCTCAGGGTGTATCAACATTGAATTGTGTCTTCGGGCGAATAATCGCAGTAAGTATGCTGATGGACTTTATCATTCCATGATTGATGGCAAGGACAGTGAAACACCCTCGCCACTGATCATGTTCACCCGCACCGAGTTGCGCCATGCTCCCCTGAAGTGGGAACAGAACACAGGTGTTCATCTGAAAGCTTCCAAGTTAAACCTGAAAGTGGACAGACCTGATCGCTCGAACTACTTCAACTACAAGCATGACGGTAATCATGATGCATCCTGCTGCGCTGCAACAGGTTGCAAGTGGTTAACCTTGCCTGGCGTTGCAGACAGGTATACATTGTTGATGAATACCTGAAACACACTACTGCAGAGCTCCCAACAGAGGGTGTATAAATACACTCTTGCAAAGTCAAGCGTCAGATCCAACAGGCGGAGAACCCAATGCCTGCTGTGGTCCTCAGTGTTGATTCCGCGCGTGTTGACAGTGCTATTCTTCTTGACCATTGGACCTCCAAAGTGGTGCTTCTGGAGCCAGACATCTGAAGCACTGACCCAAACATCCAGAGAGACAACAATTGCATCGATGACGAACTGCATTTCGGGATGCCATGGGGCAGTGCGAGTAACAAAGTTGATGGTGACCAAAATGATGAGGGCGATGCCATCCCCACGGCCAGCCAGCGGCAACGGGCCTCCACTGAACTTGAAACCTTTGACCTTGCGATCAGTAGTGTCAACGGGTATGATGGGGACGATGGCGATGATGTGGATGGGAATGAGAGGAAGAAGCATCGGAAGCCGATGATGGATCAACGCAGGATGTGGAGGACTGAGGGCATAGTACTAGAGAGTGTGAAGATCGGACGGTACTTTTCAGAGGCGTACAATTCGATAATGGCGAAGTATATGCGCCAGAAAGCGATATATCCGAAGCCAAGACTGTTTTGTAAAAAGCAACGAAATCTCACAGCTAAACATATATGGGCAGGTTGCAGCATCCAATATATGACAATACGGAGAGGTACAATGTGGCCCGTGGCTGAAGAAAGGCATAAACATTGCCAGGGGTTGTGTACACAGCTACAGCATAACTACTGCCCCTGGGAACAGTGTAACACCCCTATTGTTCTGATGGTGCATATATGTCACTACATTCCAGGTGCAAAGTAAGGGAGGTAAGGATGCAACAGGAACCATGTAATTCTCCGTCAGAGGGTACGAGGTTCAGTCAGAGCAGTCCGAGCCGTCCGGAACAGCCAGGTGGTTCTGACGGAAACTAGGGTTGTTGCTGATGGAATACATATCCAATATATGATTTCTATTAGCATTGGACCATACATTGCAACTGAGCTTTCTCGCTGTAGTAATTATAATGTACAGTTGCCTTATTGTCAAAGATCATATCCAGGCTTCAACATAGTTCAATGGTACTTTACTGCACTTTAATTTGATTCCAATTATGTAGGCTGTACTTTGTGACACTTCCGCATTGGTTACTTTCACTTCTACTTACCTGCAGATCTCTACTGACAATATCATTATATTTGCACAGGGTATTACATTTGAATTATCCACATTAAGTATTGTTGGTCTAGGGTTTATTTATTGTGTATTGTAATGACTTTAGTAAAAGACCACAGGAAGTTATTTTGCTTACGTTCAATTACATTTAACAGAATAACAATTTTCTAATACCATTATGCTTGTTCAAATATCTTGCAGTTAGCTAACATCAACAATATTTGGCCAGCTCCACAGTACCACTTTCATATCTTCATCTTCACTATGTCTCAGAGGATTCACATCCCATTGTGCATCTTCGAATGCAACTCCCAACCTTCTATGAGTCCACTTGATGAATTGTCTTTTAGTATTCTTTATAAGTTCCTTTGCAGCCTACAAAATATATCTATGCTGAGTAGATTCAAAGACACCTAACCAAATCACCTTCTTGTGTCACGTTCATATATTTCAAAATATGTTCCACCCTATTTACTTGATCCATTTTGCCACCCAGAGTTGATTGATATACTCCAAGTTTAGTTTACGAGTAATCAACAAATAGTCTCAATCCTTTCCTTCTTGTCCATTCTGGTGCTTTGATTATATATACTATGTTGATCACCTGGACAGTTGCCAATAAGCTGTAATTGAATGCATCTACATTAGTTCATGTCAACTGTTGATAGATAAAATGATCTATTGAAATATATATGGATATAAGTAAAAAATTTATTCATAAAATGACTGTTCCTTATCTTCAAGTTCATAACCATTGAAACACACTGGAATTTATTTACAAAATATGTTCTATACATATAGTAATAAGTTGGAAGTATATGTATCTACAATGTAAATATATCAATTCAATGTAGAAATCATTATACAGTGACTACAATAGAACTAATTCCAAGTCTCATGAGATCTATATGCAGTACTACCAAGTGGTATTGACAATCTAGATTCAGCAGTAACTACGATAATTGAATAATTGTTTTCACATTTGCAGTACCAGCATCTACAGTCACAAGAATTGATACTTCAGTGGCTGAATCATTGGAAACTACTGGAGTAGTAATCTTCTCAATGCTGCAAGTAATATCGCATCATATAGATTACCAGTAGCCAAAGGACTCTAACAACCATTTGATAAGAGATTATAGAGCCTATTTGTTGATGCAGATTACTATCTATTTATATTTATATCATTATACTTTACTGCATACTTCAGCTGGCTACAATAGTTGATATGTGGCGATACTAGTATCCTTTTAAATGTCAATCAACTGACAAAGATAGCAATGTGCTTTCCATGGCAGAATCATAATAGCTTGCTGCACCTACTCAACCTTCTTGGTAAACATTGTATTTTTGGCATCACATATTAGAGTTTGTTGTCTGCACTAGTATATTTGTATCATATACTAAGTCTAAAAGCAGTTCAACTTGCATTTCACTGTGAATTGTGTATGTATCACAGCATTGCAGTTAGAAATACATAAGTTTATAGAATATTACAATTACAGAATGGCATTGTACTTGGAAACAATTAGCAACATTTTGATTCAACTGGTACCACAATCCAGATATAAGTAGAAATATATTTTGTTAGAAAGTATAATACTAGCTCTGTTTACAATTCAAAGTACAACCATATTGGCAAACTATTTTTCTGCACTACAGTTGTTAACAAATCTAGAAGTATAGATGTTAGCTGTTATTATAACATTTCCCAGCAAAGAGATTGATTAATTTAGTGTCAAATATCAAAAATAACTTAAGCTGCTTGGAAAAATTGTATCTATGCAATTAGAAAATTGCTGATATTTTAAAATAAATCTTACTTTTAACTCAATATTTTTAATTACCCTAGCTATCTAGCACACTGTATATCATACTAACTGGGCTATTCATGTTCAGTTATGTCAGTAATAGGAATATCAACTAACTATATTATTTTTGAAAAAATCTAAAAGTCTACTATCTTCTATATTTTTCAAGTTTATTGCTTTACAATTTCTACCACCTTCTCACTTCCATGTCAATGATAGCAATTCATCTTTGCTAAGTTAGATAATTCTGTGTAAATATTATTTTCAACAAGAGATTAAACAACAAAAAGATTAAATACTGTATAATATAAACATACCTCAGGTCTGTATACACAGAATGGATACCAGTAGATAATATTCAAAGTACTTAAAAATCAGTAAATGAATTACCCCACAAGAATTCAAGCATACTATAGAAGTATAAGTTAAACTTCTGTATAAATATTTTACAGAAGAATAAAACTCTTTGAATGCTGTATGTAAATCTCCAAGATACAGCATCTTACTTCCATATTCTATATAAGTCATTTTATGTACTCTGAGACCCAGCTAATATTAAACAACATCGCTTTACATGTAGTATGAATATTATCCGCGATATCCAAACGCTCTTAGTGCAGTAAAGGTGTATGCAGAATAATAGAATAAAAAACCTGTAAAATATTTAATACTTGATGAGACTGAATTCTCTGTGGAAATTTACAAAAGTACTCTATTCTTAATGCAGTGATCTTGTAATACATACTCATAGATTCTAATAATTACAAGCTAAGTTGTTTATTATGTGTATTATATTAAATATTTGAGTTTTACAATCACATCAAAATTTGGTATATTACTATGTAATATTAATCCAGTATCTGAGTAACTCAATATAGATACATATTGATTATCAAAATCCCACTAGGTATGCAGAGCAATCTGGAACGTATCAAGAGATACGATTTGATTACACTTAGACATTAATTTATAAGAATTCAATGATTGAACATTTTAATACACTGATCGACAGGAATGGTCTGTACATGGAGATTCATTAAAAGATGGGGATATTTCAAACATTATAATACATATGGAGTCAGTGAAAATGTAAACTGCGAAATAGACCTTGTAATCAGGATAGTGCAAATGTAGAGATACAAAAGACTATAATGAAAATGGACACTTGGGGGTGGTACACAAGTGGACTATAAAATGTACCAGGAATTGTTTATTGAGTCACCTTAGAACTAAGATATAAGGTAGCAATAAATCAAAATTGAACAGAAGCTTAAATGCCATTATCATTCAACCTTTAAGGTATTTTGAGGGATGTTGTAGACTTCAGTTGGAGAAAACAATGGATTCAACATTTAAAGTCACTGATTAGGTGAACTTGGAGATGTATATTGAAATATACTTGTGGGAGGTAATTCTATATGCAGTCACATTTAAAGCAGATATGATATAGACATGTATTGTAAAGGTGGTTGATTCGACTGTAGATATACTGAAAGCAGTGGCTAAATTCATTTGTTACCAACTTGTTGGGAGAATATACAATGGGCAGAATATAACAGTATACTGATATAGGAGATAAGAAACAAATGACTGCCAGAGAGTGAGCAATAGACAATCATCAATTTATACTGTACTCAGTATTAACTGATACATGTGGTATGGAAAATTAAACTGAAATTGTTGAACTGTATATGTTCACATTATGTTAGAGTGGTAGATAAGGAAGTAATATAGACAAAATCATTATGGGGAAATTATGTAAACATATTCACATTCTGAGAAGACTGATCACCCCAGTTACTTTACCAGATCATATGTTGCAGATGTTAACTCTAATTTGGCACATACAAAATCCAGTTACCAAGTCATATTTCTGAGTTGCAATAACCTGTTGGTATTCTTGCATATGATCCTTATTTGTATCTTCCATCTCCCTCACTCTTCACTGCAACTCTATAATTCAGTTAGTATGCAATAATAATTGATCACTGTCTACCTATCCATTCCATAATCATAAGTTCATATTGGATGTAGTATTATCCCATAATGAACTGTATGCTAGTTTCAGTCTCTTTCTATCCGAACAATTATATTTATACACTGGCATATTGGTTGATTATCCAGTGTATCTCCATTGCGATCAATTACATTTTGCCAGCTCATCAGTAATGCCACCCAAAGTTATCCCTACTTGTATTACAATTATTACAAGTTAATCTATAAATGAAATTTCACTGTTTATTACATGGTACTCACAATTAACTACATTGAAATGCAGCTCAATGTATATTTTGAAGTTCTCCAGACCGTAACCTTCAACTACATATGCAAGGTTGCAGATTATTGCTTTCATGTTGCTGGGTATGTTTAGAAGGTTATAATTTAAATGCATATCTTTTTGTTCACTTGATAATGGCTGTTACTTATACTGCTACATTCCAGTGAATATTATATTGATCTGTATCTGTACATTCACATCATTAACCCCTTTAAGGGTATATAGTACTTTTTCAAATTCTACCAACAAGTCTCATTGATAATAAATTCCCAATATCTACAAATGCTATATAAGTGTGAGTTTCCAATTACTGTCAAGTATTCTTTGAAGTAAATATATCATTAATATCAAATACAGACATTGGTTGATGCTTCAAAGTATAAATATAATGCGTATCGCTTAATCTTATCCCACTATAAGTAGTGACCAGTCTTTTCCACATATGATACTTGTAGCTACACCAATCTCATTCCAACATGTATAATGTGAATTTCAGCCACACATTCTACACTATGTCATGCTCTCAGTCATGTTTACTCTTCTTCCAGATACATCCCAGAGTGTTTAAAGAATAATTGTATTATTTCAACTATATTGACAGTATAGTTGGATGTGTCTGGTAGTTAGTATACAAGTCCATATAGGTTAAAGTATTGTCCAGTTTAGAAGCTGAGTGTAACAACTTCAACAAACTCCAACAGACTTTCAATGAATAAAATTTATTTTACTAATGTAGTATTTACATTCAATAATTCATGTAATCGGTTATCTTCCTCAACCATATAGCCAATGGCTCTATCACTGAATACTTTTATCATCAAACCTGGGTAGAGGAGTATTGTGTATACTAAATCAACTATTTCTTCACCAGTATCAGACACATAAAAAGGCCCTGTTTCCCATACGCTTAGTATTAGCAACAGTTCTGGACCATCACTTTGGGTCCAGGTCAGGGTCCAAACTGAACCGTTGCCAAATTGGCGGTCCAGGTCGTGAATACACCCGAACCATCCACTCGGGTACGGTTCGATGGTAAACTTGCAACCAGTCTGAATTAGGCGGGTTGTCAGCGGACCACCCAGCAGGTCCATCTATAGATTCATATTAGGCTCTTGGATTTGCAGTGTGTTAATAGTATCTTATCAAAATCGCATTTTCAGCAACCAATAATGCGCTTTTACTTATTATGCAGTTTGCAATATCGATTAATTTGGTATCTGTATTTCACCTTCGCTATATGGTATTTTTGCCTATAAAGGTGGTCAATAATACAGTTATGCATGCGCAGATCCGCGTGATGCCTTGTTTAAGAAATATGCGAGACCTACAACTGTTGACACTCCGTTGACACTCATGTTCAGGATGCCGCAGGGAGCATGTTGCTGTTGTTTTTGCCAGTAAAGGCTGCCAATATCTGATAACTGGATGTCTGCAACCAATCGGAACATAAATTACCCAAGATTCAAAACTAAAAATCTTTGACACTCCGTTGACGCTCATGCTAACAATGGGGCGGTGACAGTGTTAATATCTCTTTCGCCTTAAAAAGCTGCCAATACATCAGTTATAAATAACAACGACCAAGTCACTGGTGAATTACCATACTTACAAGACCCCAAATCATTGACGCTCCGTTGACGATCATTTAAATGTATTATCCATTCAATATCTGCTACTCTCGATAATTGTATTGATCATGATTTGACTTTATCGGTTGTCTTTCTGCCCGATTGAGACCCGGCCCTGTGGCAAAGCCGAGCGGTGTAATAATCTTGCAGAGTTCACTCTCACACCGCTAAAAATGATGCATCACGTCAAAAGATATATTACACCTGCTATACATCTATTTATGAACTGATATTCACACGCTACTTCTTACCATTCACCCATAATATATCTTTAACTGAAACTCTCGGTCAAGCTACATAAAGAAGCTGGTGAACTATTCACGCATTCTGTCCTACTTTTTCTTCACTCCTTTATTTCTCCTCATTTCTACTGCAGTGACCATCACCAACACCTTTTCAGCCTGTCTCTTCAACTTCCGTGTTGGCTGAACCAATCCGGGAACATTTGGCGCAGCACTCACATCCTGCTGCTCTGGGCATTCCGGATCCTCAATGCCACTATTATGCTCTGTATCTGATTCATCATCAGCTGCGGAATCGTCTTCGCTGTCATTTGGATTATCCAAGTTGCCATTCCTGTTGAGCCAATTTTCGGTGTCCAAAATACTTTCAGGTGGGCTATCCTCGTCGTTTTCGACTGGATGAGGGTTGATTCTTTCGATTCGGCGGGCATTAAAGATTTGTGTTCGTTCCCCAGGGAGGTTCTCTGTGGACAAAGCTGGTGGCAAAAGTGATCTTTCTGACAATTTAGATGCAGCCACACCACCATGTTGGAACAGTGACCACAAGGCTTTGATGATCTCTTCCGTGTCCGAAATGTGCCAACGGCTGTCCTCTGCTTGTTTTGAGCGCGCGTCTCCTTCTGCATAGCAAGTAGGATCTGGCTACCCTGCCACATCTCCAAAAAGTCGTGGACCTTAGCCATTCGGTGCCATTTCCTTTTCTCTACCTCTTTCTTCATTTCCGAGTCATTTTCAGTGTTCGTCGTATCCGATACTGGGTTATCGCCCACCAAAATCCTGTTATTGGGTCGAGCAAACTGCCTTACAATGACTTTATCGCATAGGGTCTCGCCTGTGGGTTTTGACTGCCTCCAGCCAATAGCATCTTGGCCAAGGGAAGAACTAGCCTCCACTGCGACACCATGTGGTATGATAGGGAATATGTCACCTGCCACATTGGAGAGATCTCTGTACTTTGAGTGCGTTTCCTTGTGTTGGCGCCACCAGTCAGTTATGTCCGGTAGCCGAAATGTACTGCTAATCTCCATTGGGTCGGAGTGGTAATCATTGAGATTTGGATTACTTTGCCCCCAGTTCTTTGGTGCTTCAGGCGGGGAATTCAAATAGAGCCTGGTGGTGGTCAATAAGCGTGCTGTGCGATTGCATTGTCCGGGTGTCGTCTCAGCCACATTGATGGGCATTAAGGTTTCCTCATCATCGCTGGACAAATCATATGGATCAAAGGATGATTGACAGGATCTGGAAGCCATTGGGTCGGGAACCAGATTGCTGATCAGTAAGCTTTCGAGTTCATTGACCGGCACACGTCGATGTTTATCACAGTATTCATTGACCACGTACTTCAGAAAGACCTCCTGGTAATGAGTAGTATAGGATGTTTCATCCTCAGAATTATTATCCATTCCCCTGTCCTACATTCTATACGATCGCAACTTCCGGAACAGATCGAGGATATGTACAGAATTGACAATGGTGCCTGTTGTTGGAGTCACTTCAGCGTACTATTTGGACGGCTTCTGTCGAGCTAACTTCACAGCGAGAAACAAGTCTTCCTTCCATGGAGTCTTCTTCTGGGCCAAAGCTCAGATCACGCCATCCATGTGATGGAACATCTCGTTGCATACTGTGATGACGTGATGCAATGTGACTGTATGCCTCTTCAACATCCACAGGGTCCAATGTCGAAATGGCCCCATTACTTCCATGACATACTTCACAATGGTCCATTCATCTTGAGTTGTGAAAAGTGGCCGGTAAGTAGTGTATTTTGGATTTTTGAGCCACTCGCGTGTGAATTCCCGTAAATGGTAGATGCGCTCGAGCAACTCCAGTGTTGAGTTTCAACGTGTCTTCATATCCATGATCGGAAGTACAGCGATGCGTACTTTGGCCTTTTGACAGTCAATGAACTCGTTTCGGCGACCAGGTGTCAGCATAATCAATACAGCAAGCATTCTGTACTATATGAAGGTCAGTTTCAGGACTTTCAAAATATCATAAAATACGTACTTTCTCAATTATCTTCGCTAAATCTGGTCTCATCGCCGACACCTCATTGATTCTAGCATTGCCGTCTTTTCGAAGTCTTTGACTCTTCCCAATGTCTATGCTTTCATTCTCTCCAAATTGCGGATCGCGCTCATGGGCTTCCCAAGATTTGGTGTGGCCTTTTACACCGAGACTGCTCATGAATGCACCTAAAGCCAGCTGTATGATGTGCGCCATGCATGGTATATAGTTCCTCAATGCAGGCCACTCGATTCCAGAGGCCTGAAGTGTTGATTGTAGCTCGCGTGTCATAGAGAAATTTGAGGAAGCATTATCAGTCGTAATACCAAGCAAACGGCCACCGGTAAGCTCAAAACAATCATGCACATCCTTCAAATATACGGTTAGCCTTGCTCCAGTATGTTGGCCTATGACCTGTCATTCATAATTAGCTTTCAAAAGCAGAAAAGAATTGGTCATCAACCTCATCAAAATCTAGTTGAACTTCATGCAATGCCCAATTTCAATCCATATATTACGCAATAACCAACCTTATGGCGAGTTTATTTGTTGAGGTCCATCCGTCGTAAGCTAAACTAACTTTATTTCGTGACGGTGACTGCTTCTTAATTGCATCCACTGTCAGTGCAGATTCTCTCCCGCAAATATTGCTAAGGGTCGTAGCGGATGGCAGCACTAGGTCATTGCGTAACGCTTTATATGACCGTTGTAGCTGCAGATTCGATATAGCATTCCATCGAATATGAGCCGAAACAAATCCTAATATGACGTAGCGATTCCACGTGTCTTGGTGAAATTCAGAAGTTACAAAGTCCTTCGCTACCAGTTTGGAATATGTTGTCTGTCATTTTGGTCAATATGGAATAAACTGGATGGCAAACATGATCTGACTCCAGGAACATACTATTGTGGTTCCTCGATTTCCTTGCCTCTTCAGAATGGCCAACACTGTTTCATCGACCGTTGAACTGGTCAATTCAGTATCCTCTGACTCTGTTAATTCTTTCAACTTTGCGATGTGAGCTTTTGCCAGCAAGTGTTTCCCCATTGAGCTGGTCCCATGTTCTGATGGATGGCGAAGAACATGATGGCAAATGATAAATATTATGCCAGGGCTGCTGCTTTCCTCAATTCCACAGTGTAAATAGAATCGCCACGAAGGTGCATGACTAGAATGATTCCAGGCAGTTGGCCGCTTCGAGCATACATTCATTGAAGCCCACCAAGCATCGAATATGATTTGTAAAGTATGGTCACTGAAATCATGAATAAAGAGATGTTCGTTTTTGGAAGAGATCGTTACCTCGAGCAAAGAGGTGTTCGGAGATTTTGAATCCGACATGGCAGTAAGAATTACAAACCTGGGTAATGAATCTCGGAAGACTGCCGAAAGTAACGTTACAGTATAGCAGACTGAGGGTTCTTAAATATTGACTCTACAGCTACTAGCAAAAAAATCGGATCTGTAAGACATTGCATGCATATTTCTGAAGTTGTATACAAAGACAGATTGCAAAGACTAACCGTGTAAAACTCGATTTAGGAACAGCACAATGCAGTTCATTGCGGTGTAGAGTTGTGAGCCTCCACAAAAATTGTTGACGCTCGGTGGGCACTCAACTGTAGGAGGCGGATGCGATATCGTCACTAGCATTTTAGCCAATGAAGGCTGCCGATAGGTTCATTGTGGGTTCTCTGCGTGCTATTGCTGTTAGATTATCTAAAATGCAAGATCAAAAATCGTTGACGCTCCGTTGACACTCTGTTGATGCACATTTTGGGACATGATTAAGATCTTGTTGCAAGTATTTTTGACTAGTAAGTCAGCCGATAGTTCGATTATGAATCAATAATGTTGCACAGCCCCTTGATTTTCCAAGATGCATGGCCTAAAATCATTGATGCTCCGTTGACGCTCATTTTTGAAGCATGGTGACGATGATGTGGAAAGCAGTTTTGCCTAGAAAGGTGGTCGATAGTTCGATTATAGCTTAATGTTGCTGCACAGCCCTTGCATTTTTCAGGATGCAAGGCCAAAAGTCGTTGACGCTCATTTTTAGGACATAGTAGTGATGTTGTCGCAACTCCTTTCCCCTAGAAAGGTGGCCGGTGGTTCGATTATGGCTTAATGTCGCCATACGGCCCTTGCATTTTCCAAAATGCAAGGCCAAAATTTGTTGACTCTCTGTTGACGCTCAATTTTAGGACATAGTAGCGAGGTTGTCGCAACTCCTTTCGCCTAAAAAGGCGGCCGATAGTTCATTTATGGCTGAATGTCGCTGCACAGCTCTTGCATTTTCCAAGATGCAAGGCCTAAAATCGTTAATGCTCCGTTGATGAGCATTTTTAGAATGTATTAGCCCTGTTGTCGCAACTCCTTTCTCCTAAAAAGGCGGCCGATAGTTCGATCATGGCTAAATGTCGCCACACAGCTCTTGCATTTTTCAAAATGCAAGGCTTAAAATCGTTGACGCTCCATTGATGCTCATTATTAGGACATAGTTGCCATGTTGTCAAACAATTTTCGCCTAGAAAGACAGCTGATAGTATGATTATGGCTTAATGTCGCAGCTCAACCAATAAATATTCCACGATGCATGGCCAAAAGTCATTGACACTGATTTTTAGGACATAGTAGCAATGTTGTCGCAATCGTTTTCGCCTAGAAAGGCGGCTGATAGTTCAATTATGGATAAACGTTGCCGCACCGCCCTCGCATTTTCTATGACGCAACACCAAAAGTCGTTGATGCTCTGTTGATGCGCATTTTTAGAATATAGTAGCGATGTTATTCTAACCATGTTTGCCTAGAAAGGCTGCCGATAGTTCGATTATGAGTAAATGTCACCGCGCAGCCCTCTGCAATTTTCACGATGCAATGCCAAAAATCGTTGACGCTCAATTTTCTGATATGGCAATGAGTGTGTTATTTGCCATTTTCACTATCACGCTGACCAATACATTCACTTTGGAAGGATGTGACAATGCAGCCCTTTGATTGCCAAAAGTGTAAGACTAGAAATCGTTGACACTCTGTTGACGTTCACATTAATCACATCGAAACAGCCTTTCTACACTGAATCATTGTATGCAACCAATCATATAGACATTATTGACATCTAATCTTGCATTTGTACGTATTATCGTTTGCATCCAGGAGTTTTGTTACCTCTCAATTTCTGATCAACTGCTTTCCACACTATCTGAGTGAGAGATGATGTGGCCCTATCACATTCCGGCGCTTTCGGCCGGCAATTTGCGGCATGTATATCATTTCACTAGTTTTTGGTAAATATAGCTCGACTTTCTCACCTTTCCTTGTCCAGCTCCTTCTCCTCGATTTCCAAGACATACCATAAGCAATTTCAAATATCTCAACCATGTGCATGAGGTCTGCGCGGAGAGTAGTGCAGTTCCATACATCGATGAACACGGCATGAGGGTCATCGTTGGGACAGATTTGTCTCGAACACTGACTGATCCTTCTATGACACTTATGACTTCACTCACTTAAATTTCATTAGTATATTTCATCACTAATTGACCTTTTGCTTTGTCGCTTAACAGTCACCCGCAGATAGAAATCGAATGTTTTGGCCGGCTTTCCGCGTGATTTGGATTCTAGAACTTTCACATGCTGCGTTCAACCCTTGCACATGCACAGACGAATTCTCAGGTCTCACAATTTGGTCACAGAAATCAAGAAAAAGCTGACATGTAGCAAAATTGGTATACAAATCGCTTTTCACCAAGATATGATGTCAAAAATAACAGATTGCCTATCTATTCGTCCGCAGACGCGGAAGCCGTAACCATGTCTTCGTCCGAATCCGAAATCCATATGGTGATCAGCTGCAGGCTATATGCAGCGGTAAAAGCTTACTGGTTCATCAGGCTTCGCTTTCAGCAAAGGTAATGTATCACGCTCTGCGGTGGGCTCCAGACCGGATATGCTGGTATTCGACGGTGGCTTCATCGCTCCGAGCCTCATATGACTACATCCTGGTCGAAAACTCCCTTGCGGCATTTGTGATATTCCGGGAACAATCTGAAGACACTGCATAAGCTCTCCAAATGTTGACGGTACAGGTGCCACAGCATGATCATCCGTTTGCGGTTGAAGAACGGCTGGAACTATCAATTCGGATGTGCAGTACTTTTTATCTCTTTCACTGATGTAGTCGGCTGCATCCTCCCCTCCCGGTTGTGTCACTTTGTCAAGCTTCATCTGTTTCTGTCAAACCCTCTCCATGCACTGCTGGACCATTTTGGTGATTGTGCCCATCACCCAGCCGGGTTCATCATCTTCGCTCAGCTAGCCCTGCTCTGTCTCTTCATCCTCATCATCTCCATCCTCCCCATCGTCGGAACTTGCAAGATCACTCAGACCGTCTCTGACAGCAACCATCATCTCCTCAAAAGTCTTTTCGGGCACTTTGTTCGTCAATCCCGTGATTTCAGCATGCTTCATATGTTCCTGCACTCGCTGAACCGCTGCCTCTGCATCTTCAACTTGCTTTCTTGCCCCAGTGGTCTCTCTCTCAACATAATCCTCAATCCATTTCAATTTCTCTTCATTGCTTAAGAAGTGCATTTCTCGTCGTTTCTGCGCTGCAAGCTTCTTTTTTGATCTTAAGCTGCGCAATGCCCCATGGGCTCATACTCTTTCTGTTTCCAAGCCGCTTTTTCCTTCATTCACTTGATGACGTTGTTGGGTAGACCGCTTTGTCGATTTGCCGTTTCTGCCCACCGGAATTGGCGAACAGTTCTTCTTCGGAGCATTAACCAATGTAGTTTGCGTTCCCTTTGTTGGGCAAGATATTGGATGTTGCAAGATATGGACAATATGGTGGCAAGCTGTGTCTTTTATGTCAAGGTTAGTACATTTACTCATCTAGAACAAAGCAAAACCTCCCTTTTGACTGTCAGTGAATCGGGAAGAGTTAGGCTAACCGTACAACATGACTTGATTGTTGGCGTCAGTTTCACCTATTATCCCAGGGATTCTTTGAGACAAACATCAGCCGACACCCATTCCATTGAACAATAGCCTATTGATATCTGACAATCATGTGATTTCGGCGATTGTACACCACAATGTATCCCTGTGAACAAACAAATAACAATGGACTGACATATTGCACATCTTGGGGCTGTGGGAAACCCCCGCAACTTGCAGCTATGCACAGCAGGATTCATCTGGAGTATAATGCACATGTTGGCAGCTAAATATTCCATTCTGAAATGACGCTAACTATATAATCCTCAGGACTTCCCACATCTTTTCGTTATCGTCTTCCTCTGCAATTCCACACCAGCAAATCATGAATACACAACCGCCTCAGCCAGTTCCGAGCGGATCTGAATCCAGCCGATTGGCAGGCGTTTTGACAAATAAATCACTTATTGGCACACAGCAAGAATGCAGTCACCAGTTAGTCCACCGCGACGCTGCCAATGCAGCCACCAACAGTATGACCCAGGATGCACATTTAAAAATCATCCCTAAGACTGGAAGCAGCACGAATAAGAAGCAGCATGCAGCTGTATGAGAGTATATCCATACCGTGGTCAACAGCCATCAATTAACTGTATACCATGCAGCAGGTATACGTCGAGAGCTACGTGACCAATTGATCACTACCCATAACGGGAAACCTCCATGCTCGACCATGACATTTGTCTGCACAGTCCGCGAAATCGAACATCATAATATGTAAGCTGACAGATTTTCGCAGACAAATTTCGTGATAAGCATCCCCAAGAGTGGACGAAACTGGCTTTAATCACCTCAGAGGAGGCTACAGAAGCGTATATGATTGAGGTAATAGCTGCATCCCATTGTTTGACACAGCAACTAAGTTCGTGTAGGTATTCAACATGTCTGCTACGATGGCAAGGCAACGAGGTCGTGTACAGCTGGAACAGTCTGACATGCGCCTGGCCTTGAACATGGCCAAAATGGCCAAAAGAAGGTTTTCGCGCGCCGCAATAGAGGAAATGCAATATCTAATCAAGAAACCACGTGCCGAGGTCTGAGAAGAGAAGAAGCGTGGTATTGGGTTTTCTGGGCATAAAAAGGTGAAGGCTGCAATAGAAAGACACCTGGCTATGCTTCGTCAGCACCACACGCCCCGATGCCATCTTTGCCAAAATGGCACTGCAATAAATCCGCAGGCACGCTGCAGACGCAAAGGAACAGGTGCACCTCTGCCCAACTGACGCAGAGAGCAGACTCCAGTGCAGACGCCACCTCTGCCCGGAACACCACCCACCACAACCAGCAATTCTTCTGGAGCTCAACATCTCGAAATCATCAATTTCCCTGCCGAATATGCGTATTCAGATACATATCTTCCCTGTGCTGAATCATTTCCCCTCGATATATCTGCGCAGGATAGCGAGCATGATACAGATTTTGATCCAGAAATGCTGCCTGATGAGGGAACATCCACTGGTTAGTACACTATCTGCTGCGTGGTAATGCAGCTAACATTCATTTTGAAGACCAGAGCAGCCTATTGAGCGAACCTGGCATTGATGACTAGCATTGATCGAATAGCATGGCATTTTGGTGATTATCATTATCCTGAATTCGCGGATACTGTAAAGTATATTTTAAAGGATATATTTATATGTATTATTACAGAACAATGTAGTGATCAAGAAGAAAGTAAATGAAAACGCTAGAAAGGCTGCCAAATCGATGTGAATGATAGACTATGCCAAATCAAATGATTGCATGATGTGGATACACCCATGGCAAAATGAGCGTCAACGGAGCATCAACGATTCTTCGACATATATCTTGGGTAGTCTGGGGGGCGATAGGTTGCGAATTGTCATAAACGAAGTATTGGGTGCCTTTATAAGCAAAAGAGACCGTAAAACGCTCCCTACCCCAGCATGCAAATGAGCGTCAACAGAGCATCAATGATTCTTGAACATGAATTTTGGGTAATCTGCGGGGTGATAGGTTGCTCATAGTCATACGCATAGTATTGGCTGCTCATATAGGCAAAAGAGATAGTAACACGCTCCCTGCCCCATCATGAAAATGAGCGTCAAAGGAGTGTCAACAATTCTTGGTCACGTATCTTGGGTGATCTTGTGGGCAATTGGTTGCACATAGTCATAAACGAAGTATTGACTGCCTTTATTGGTAAAAGAGAAAGTGAAATGCTCCCTGCCCCATCATGAAAATGAGCGTCAACGGAGTGTCAATGATTGTTGGTCTTCCATTATGGTTAATTACGGTGCAATGTGGCCGTTATTGTCTATATACATGGTTTTGACTGTTTTTGTACACTAACAGGCTCACAAATACTTAGTGGTAGCTCTGTAAATGACATGAGATGATACTGTCCCAGAGGATTTGGTGGGAATATTCCATCCATATTTGCCCATAAAGACTACCATTACGTTGTTTCTCAATATATGTGATTAAGCGCCACTTATATTACCGAAGATGCAAGACCCAAAATTGTTGATGCTCTGTGGACTTTCATTTCCAGGATGTGGTAGGGCACATGTGACTATTTGTTTTGATCATTGAGGCGGCCAATACATTGAAAATTGACTGTAACGTACCAATGTCAATACTTTATAATCAACAGTAACATATCTGAATGCAACCATAAATGTGAAACCCGAAACGCGAAACCGGAGATTGGAACCGACAGGTCTAGCCAATCCAGGCGAATCCCGCGGGTTGACGGGTATGGGTCCGGGTTTGGCCCGCCAAGAGTCAGTGGATCGGGTTTGTAGACGGGTCTGGAACCGAACTAACCTGTTTTTGCGGTCCAAACTCGGACTGCTGGCGGGTTACACGGGCCCGTTGCTAACACTACATATGCTGCACCTTGTCACTTATAATATCACAGCCACCCACTCAAACCCCCCCCTTAGAATATGATCAATTGCAAGATAACTAGTGGAAGCATCCATTTATGAATTCTTGCGGCAGTGTAACACGTTCTGTGGTGCTCAGTTGCATATAAATAGCAGTACTTTGGAGATTGTAAGAGTACCACCCTTCAGCCCAGTAGGAACCACCTTTCCACTGCCCATCTACCACACCACAACAACCATAGGCAGAGATGCCCTCAGACCTCTAAACCTTAATGTCAACTACCTACCCCCACCACTGATACTCTCATCTCCACCATGCAGACCAAATAATGTGAAAGAACAATTTGCCAAGCTTCGCATCATGGATAATCACTCTGGTCAAAAGTGCACCTCCATCCAACTACCACCCCCACCAACAGTGGCACTGAATCGACTTGTCATTATATTTCCTGGGCCTTCACCCACTGCGGAAGCTCCAACTGAAATGCTCAACTGTGACGATAATTATAGCTCCTCAGACAAAGTATATATTGAGCCAGTCTGGTCAATTACCGCTGATCACTCTGCCAAGCAGTGCAAGAAATCAGTCAAAAATCCAATTGAAAATTTGACAGATCTTAGTAAGCTTCCCACATTCAATTCTTTACAGCCGATTGTCCCTCCTGATGAAGGACAGAACTGATTGTCCATCTCATTCTCCAAGCTGGATCCCATTACTCTATTTCACTTCTTTTATCTCTTTCTTACCAATTCCATTATGGGACACCTTGTAGGCGACACCAATTCCTATGCCCAGCAGCAGCTTCTTGGGCTGGAGAAGGAGTGGCAGCATTCCTGGCAGCCACATACTGCTGAGGAGCTCTCTTTCTGCCTGCCAACTCAAATTCATATAGATCGAATTGAAGTTCCTTCAGAGTGGTATGGGATACAAGATGGAGTATACCTTCCAAAGGATAGATTACCACCTGACACTAATCTTGGCAAGGCTCCCATTTACAAGATCTGCTACGTCTTGCATGCGTCTCAATTCAATTCCCCTACTAACCCTCCAAAAGGCCGACCTGGTTGGCAGTCAATGGTGGATATTCTACAGGAGCAGCTGCAGTTTTTTTCACAGCAGTACTGAGCACCTGGGAGCAATGTTACTATTGATGAAGCCATGATTCTATTTAAAGGCAGGTCTACTCACATTACAATGGTGCCAAACAAGCCAATTAGTCAAGGATATAGGTTTTTGTGCATGGCAGAGAAGCGCTATGTCTGGGAGTTCCACCCATCTTTGAATGCGGTTGGAGGAGATTCTGTTGATGTATAATCCCATCTGTTAAAGCTTACACATACTGGAAAGATGGTTTGCCACTTGATTGGATGTTTACACCACAGGCATTGAAAGCTTTCCTTCAATGAATACATGGGTAATATCTTCACAATACAACCGCTGCTGGCAGAAGTCTGCTGGATGGCGATAGGGGTATATGGCACATGCACGCAGCAGTTCCAGAGAGTGCCCAAAAAAGTAAATGTTGGGAGAAATGCAACATTCTCCTATCATTGTCAAACTACAGATGTTGATGGTGGGGTTGCAACCTTGCTATCGATGGACAGTTCTCCTGTTCCCATGATGTCTACAATCCACTCTCCAAGTGGTGAGGATTCGCTTGTGCTGAGAATGAGAAACCATCCAGGCAACAAGAGTACCATTGCAACTGAAGCAAATTTCACATTTCTTGATGGAGAATGCCAGAAAGAGCTTCACATGCCTGTCATCGTTAATGCCTACAATCAGAACAAGGTGGGTGTGGATGTGGCTAATTAGTATTGAACCTATTTTGATACACAGCTCATATCCAGACGCAATTAGTATCCACTTTGCTATAGGATTCGGAAGACAGCTCTTATTAACAGCCTTATCATCTATCCAGATCTTCCAGCAAAAAACGGGCACACTGTGGTGCAGTTTGACATCTGTCTTTCTATTTTACATGACATTGTGCAAGCTCAAAGTCCATCAACAATGAAAATTTCCTCCCATGTTATGACTTCACAAACAATCACTTAGTTGGCTTCTGCCATTCAATCTGCCTTGCCCCCACTGCCTACCTGGTTAGTTACCAAGCACAGCCCCCTTCCCCTCCACTGCAAGGTACTACAAATGCATTCTCCACTTTGGTTGGAGAGTAGAGTAGATTGTTTCCTTTACAGGTGGAGAAGAAGTCGGGGTGGGAGTGGAGAGGACATGAAATCCAGTATCAAGTGTGAGAACTTCAATGAGGCTTTGTATTTCACACCCAAATGAAATTGTTTTTATTAATTTCACCATGTGTTGAGTACTTAAATTTATTCTGAAGGCATTAGGCTTAATTGTGGTTGTGTGATGCGTATTTTACAAGCTGGCCTATGTGTGGGCCCAAACCTGGTTACAGGCCAAAGGATAATAGTATCAATATTAAACCATTTTGAATTGGAACTTACTTACATATAAGATGATATGAACAATGTATCTTTCAATCTTCATGAAGGGGTTTCTGAATTGCCATTAAACTTCCATATATATTGCTGTCTAGATGTTCGACTTTCAGTATACTGAATTAAGCAATTGCAGCAATCCAGATTGCATTCCTTAAACATAGATTGGAATACGTCCAATTATCTCAGCAGGGCTGTGAGCTGATTGACCCCATCCAGGCTGATGCTGTATATATATGTGTAATTGCATTGCAATTCTAATTTAATATATAAACTATATACAACTGTTATATCTATATGTAAAACTATATCTATACCTATAGCTTTATATACGATATTATCTAGATGAACAGCTATGTACTCTGTGAGACAGGATATACTTAGATATATATGTCATCCGAATAAGTATTTAGCATCAGTTCAACTGTATGCCTTATACTGCTATTTGCCAGTTTGACTGAAATATCTAGCATCTACAGAATTTGATCATTACTATTCTATTCAATCTCGTTCTATATACAATGTACTGTTATTAAAGATTAGATATGTATAAAAGAAACTTCAAGAACGTCTCCTGATACAGCTCTTAGTATAATTCATTGCATATCACCTATTGAAAACTATTGTAATTATCAAGAATATCTCCAAACATTTTTCGTCTTATACTAAATTGGAATTACTATCTTGACATTGAAAGATAACCTTTTCTAATAAATTTACTTTGACTAACTATTTGTATAATATAGTATACCATGTTAGAGATACAAACTTTGGTATTTGTATCACTTTTGAGTATAGCTACCAAATCTATATCTGGATATACTTAGTATTGCAATTACAACTTTGAGAATGTAGCCTGATAGTATAATAAACAAAATGTTTTATATCATAATACATTGCAATCTACATGAACAACTTGACTATAATGCTTCAAAATATATTTCAATTTTGATGTGTAGAATAGACCCTGTTGTCTAAATATGATTGTATACAAGGAATTTAATCTGCTAAAGTGCTGAGAATTAAGTTAGACTATCATGATACCAATATATATAGTATAGCTTATATCATAAACAAAACTTGAATACACTTTATCAAATATCAATGTGGGGTATATATGTATATATTAGCTGCAACTGGAGTAGTGGATAATTTTCAGTATACTTTGAAATGGGAAAGTAGCTACAATGGTAGCTATGCTGGCTGCAAAGCCAAGTTACATATATCCAACATCCACTCAACCTTACCTTAGTACAATTATGAAGTGTGCAACTGTAGTATTATAATAATGAAAGGTATTATTTTGCAGAATTTACTCACTTCAAATGGTTCAATCTAGGTAGTAGTATTTTGAAACAAAGTGGAATTGCCAGTTCAGAGCGTAAATTCATAAAAGATAGTACTACTTTCAAATTTTCATTACATATTATTTATAATTCACTTTAATGAAAGTGTAATTTGCTACTAAAGAAAATTGATTAAAAAAAAAGTACTGACAATAATTTTAGGACATATAGTAAAAAGGTTTTACTAACAACAACTGTATATTTAAAACTGATTACCATTCAGAGAGCAGTACTATTGCTAGCCGTTTTTCAGTTATACAAAATATATAATCTGATATAACTTAAAGATGAAACAAGTATATTAATATTATAATAACTTGATTAAAACGATAATCGAATAATATGGAAAGAGTAAATACTACCCTAATATCTCTATCTGTATACAGGATGGATAGTAAGAATGAATACTGCTTTCTGCCACTATTTCCAATTGAAATCAAACTAAATAATATATCAAATATTTATTGTCAGGTACTTGGTATGAAAAATTAGTCAGAGTTAGAGTTTGGAATTATGTCATTTACTATAAAGATAACATTTTTAATTAATATAAGACCTTGGCATACATCATTAGTATGTGTGAAACCATGTCAAATTTTAATATCTGCGATTCACTCTAATTTAACTTGAGATTCACACTTTACTTGTATAATAGGGAGACTTTCTGGTGTGAGTCATTAAATTTCGTGTGGTGTCGTCAAATTGATGTTAGCTAGCGCGGTTGACATGCACTTCCCAAAACCCTGCAGCCTTACATGAGTTAGCCCGGCGTGTCAAATGACCCTAAAGATGACTCTCGGGTGGGTTAGGGTTGAGTGGTTGGGTGATTACTTGAAAATCTGACTAGTTAGGACAACTATGTAACAGTCAGTCCATCAGTACAAAAGACCCTCTTTCTTGTAATTGCAGTCACCAGCGAAATACGATTTTGCTCCACCAACAAACTATGGGCCTATCTAATACGTCTGGTAAATATTTATTATCTAGGAACTTTCCGTGTTTTACCCCTTTGACTTGGCTGTGCCACTACAGGCTCGCGATCTGATGATGCAGTGCTTATGTTGTTTAATGACAATGAACTGTCAGGCAGTGTCATTAAGCTGAAGTCATCGTCATTGCGAAAGGGTTCCAAGAAACCGACAAACTGGAAGGATAGAGCGAAACAATTAGAATGTCAGGGTAAGTCACTCGTCGATTCTGCTGAGCAGACATTGACTGATTTCGATAGATGACAACCCCTCTCCCAACAAATCGCCGGAACCAGTCATAGCGCAACTCGACGAGACGGACATCTCATCGTTTGCTACCGGAAGACCACTGCTGGATGAACCGGATTACAAGATCTGTAAGCACTGCAAGAAACCCGTCATCAAGATAGTGGCGGCAGATCATGTGCGTGCATGCCTGAGAGCGAAGGCGGAGAGAACGAAGGAGCGAAAGAGGCAACGAGAAGAAGCGGCTGCAGCCGTGGTAGGAAAAGGGAATAGTGATGGCCTAGGCACAACCAATAGAGATGGCAATGCAGATGAAGGCGGGGACTTAAAAAAAAAGGGTACAGGTGCGAAGAAGATAGCTAAGAAAGATTATGAGCCAGGAGGAGCAAAGGCAAAGAAGCGGAAAACCGATTTAGTGACACACTCGAAGGAACCGAAGGCAAAAAAGAAGAAGGAGAAACCTGCTAAACCTGAGCCAAAACCAAAGGCACCTGTCGACGTTGAGAGGCAGTGTGGTGTACAGCTACCAAACGGCGCCCTATGTGCGCGGTCACTGACCTGTAAGTCGCATTCCATGGGTGCTAAACGGTCGGTGCTTGGGAGGTCACAACCGTATGATATACTCCTGGCGGCTTATCAGAAGAAAAACCAGGCCAAGCAGCAGAGTAAGTGTTGTCTATCTTTCATACCCTCTGCCGCTAGATTATTCTAACGTGTCCAGAGGCGGCAATAAATGCCGGCGGACCTCCACCAGAAGAAATCGAGGCAAATGCCATGCCCGTTGATTCGGACGAGGAATCTGAATTTGTCATGGCTGCGATTGCGACACACGTACCACACCCTTTGGAGCATCATGTTATGATACCAGTACGGAAAAAATCGCAGTACATACGCATGCGTGACGTCATGGCAAGTGCATTACGTCCTATTGGTCAACCGTTATATAACGCCGATTGTGGGAGTGCTGGGAGTGGGCAATTAGGCAGTACGTTTTTTCCAGGAAAGAAATCACACTGCTGATAAATACTAATACAGGTATATTAAATCAAAAGTCTCCGTCGTCGCTGCCTCAGAAGTCCTTACATCCAGCACCTTCGTCGGTTCACCGGAAATCTGCTTTGAACTTAACAGGTTAATTCACGGTTTCGGTTTGGTGAATGCGAGTGTACAGAGTTCTGTTTATGGTCGCCCATTTGTTTGACTTTGTTGAACGAGAATAAAGTTTGAATGATGATTGAAGTGTAAAAATGGAGGTACAAAGTTTAAAGAATAAATGCAAATATCACGTGCCCTGGTGACCAACAAAAATAGGCACGAAAGTCTAATTATTCAACACACCCCCGCCTTTCGTGCCTCATCTTTCAGAAATCAATCAATCAGTAGCCAATCATAGAGGTCATATTGTCTCCACTTATGAACAACAGTAGTCTCATAACCATTAAATTATAAACATCAGTAGTGTCATAACCATTAGCCTGGTACATTTACCCCGCTTTGATAATACAGTCTACAAGACTTTACCCGCTTGAGATAAGTAGGTACTGGTAAAGCTGTTATCAACAAATTTGCTACATTCTCTGAACTCTTGATAGAATTGAATCATACATACCCTCCATGTTGATTATCATATAATTGATTATATTTTACTTTAATGTAGTTAGTTTCAAGTTTCAAAATTCCCAATACAAGGTGATTACATGTACTTGGGGTTTAATATCCACTGTAAAATAATACAAGTATGAATTAAATATTTGATCCAGAACTTCTTTAAATATTCAACTTCAGTAGTACAAAAGCTGTCATTCTAGAACTAATACTAGCAAGAAATTATTGCAACTGTAAACACCAGGAAAGTTGACGTTGGGTGATGTAAAACTCATCGAAAAGTAGCTTTAAGGTCTATAAATCTTTGCATAATTGAGGTCTGGTACTAGATGGCTTGATTGATCTACATGTTGATTTAATTAGTTTGATGTGCATGTAATTTTGTGTACTGGATACTATACATCACACTGCACATACTATACATAACACGGTATATACTGTATAGCATGCTGCATACAACAAACCCAAAAGCAAGCTGCCAGATACTCTGTATTGCATGCTCCTAAGTTTGCTCTGAAATATACTGCTAATTGCTCCTGATGGTACTCTCCCACCCTGTCTGACTGCAGATTTCTAATTGTGCTCAACAACACACTCCCAGCCTGCTTACACGATGCTCGCAATCATGCATTGAATTTGCTCTCAAGTAGTCTCTGAGTATGCTCTGAAGCACACCTCTGAGTATATTGTGAATTATGCTTCTTTTCATGCTTACCATGAAACTCCTAATTGCACTGGATGACACACACCCACCCTGAATGATTGGAAACTCCAGAGAAAGCTCTTAAGATACTCTGAAGCATACTGCTGTACACACTTGCAAATACACTCCCAATCACTTTCAATGTCCCTCTTTCAGCCAGCTTGACTATATACATACACAGTACAGCTTCAAGAAACTGCCAAGTATTCTCCAAGTATGCTCACAAGTATACCTCCATGTACTCTGTCAATTACACCTCCTGGTATGGTGCCCATGATGCTCCCAATTGCACTTGAAGGTTAACTTCCAGTCCAGTTTACTCTACGGTTCCAAATACTCTCTCAAGATATGCTCAAGTATAGTTCTGAGCAAACTTTCATATACTCTCCCAATTGTACATGATGATAGTCTCTTAGCCTGTTTGACTGTATCATTCCAAGTAAGCTCTCAAAACACTCCCATGTACACCTTTGAGTTACTCTCACTCAAATATGCTCCCAATTATACCTTATGTTACACTCCCAGCCTACTTGAATGTACACTCCGAAGCATATTCCCAAGAGGGAAGACACTTTCAATTTCACTTAATTATATGCTCCCATGGATACTTCTGCATACTTAATTCAGAGACTTGCAGAGTTGCAGACAGAAGGCACCAGTAGGCATAAGGATGGTGACATATACTGTGAAGTGGTTGGTAACAGGTGGCTGGCTTGTAGTATGTAGCATGTAGTAGATGGCTGGGGGCATATGTTGGCCGAAATCATAACGTTGATTATCAGGGCAATCTGAACAGTAGCTTCAGCTGAGCCACCATGGCAATATCTTATGATGTGTGAAGGTTATGGTGTTGCCAATTAAAGCCATCAATTCTGCAGGATTGGTCGATAATTGGATCTCTGGCGGAGCAGATTTCTGGTTGCGTTTTCTCTGTGTCTCAGTTGTATCTACAGCCACTGTTGGATTGATTTTGGGTATATCTGTGTGAATTTGGTCCTAGCCTGACGGTGATGATGGCAATAGTAATGGTGATGGTGATGTTGATGGTAATGGTAATGGTGATTTTGATGGTAATGTTGATGGTAATGTTGATGGTAATGTTGATGGTGATGTTGATGGTAATGGTGATGGTACTGGTAATGGTAATGGTGATGATGATGGTGATGGTGATGTTGATGGTAATGTTGAGGGTAATGTTAATGGTGATGGTGATAGTACTGGTAATGGTAATGGTGATGGTGATGGTGATGGCGATGGTGATGGTGATGGTGATGGCGATGGTGATGGTACTGGTGATGGTAATGGTGATGGTGATGGTGATGGTAATGGTGATGGTGATGGTGATGGTGATGGTGATGGTACCAAAAGCACTTAGTCATATAGGTTGGCTACATAAATGTCAATATTGAATTATTAACATACTTTCAATTTTTCATTGCCTAAAGCTTCCACTAACGCAGAGTATTCACGCAGTGAAATGCTTTCCCTGAAACACTATTCTCCATCCCAAGCATTCCTTGGTCCATTCTGACTCTCTTGAGCACAGTTTCCAGTAGCCTCCCTAGCAGGCTATCAAGCAGGCTGTCCTACAGGCTCTCATGTAGACTCTTAAGTACCAGTACATTGTGAAGTTGACTTGTAGTTATATTGTATATAGTGCCTGAGATGTACATTGAAGACTACAGAGCATATGGATAGATATAGATACATCTCCGGCTGCCAACCAAATATCATGCCATTGGTGTATGCAGGTATCTCCAGAGATCAACCAAAGTGACTGTTTGTTTTATAGTGGATAGGGTTCTGCAGAATGTTTGCTGTAAGATACACGTGTGTATGTATTTGCATAGTACAGCTTATTGTAGATTTGAACATTTGTAGATAAAACTCTTAAATTATCATCGAAGCTTATTATATTTCTCAATTAAAGTGAAGTATATTTTTATAATAATAACAATATGTACATAAACAAACTCTAAATATATACTATAAGAGAGTAATGAAATCAACTACATGTTATATTGATTTGAATTGCATTGATTATACAACTATGAAAGGTTAAATAGTTTATAAGGATACAAATATTGTGAATTCTCAAATTTGATGTTCAAAGCATTGCAGATTGAAATTTTTATTGCAATTGTTTATTAGAAAGTGTGTATATTAGTATATTACAGATTTGTGTTGAATATTGTATATTAGTTATGTACTATCCTTTATTAAATCTAGATATGAACTGGATAATTTGTTTAATAATTGTTTAATGGTTGAGATTATATGGTAAAATAAAATAGACATTAGTATAGATATATAAGATAAATGTGATCAGAAACAGTATGTTATTCATACTATTTACATTACAGAAATCCAGTCAAACTATTTTATTATATACCAATAAGTTAGTATTGATATTAGAAATTATAAGTAAAAGAGAAATTGATATACAGAATAGAAATATTATAAATAAACAGAAATATACATATATTGACAAGACAATAAATAGTGGTGGAATAATTCAGTAAAATATCAAAGTCGGCAGATATCTGGTATTGACATATCAGGTTGTATTTCATTATTATTAAGAATACAGTTTATAGTATATAGCATTATCATTGAATTTCAATAATATAACAATATATGCAGGATTATTCAGAAACAGTAATTGAACTGTTTTGTTAAACATTTTATTCAATAGTGAAGGTAATTCTGTACTTCTCTCTATTCTCTCTCTGTAGTAAATCACACTAATACATAACTCTGATAATGTAGTTACCAATTTCTATTTACTTTCTTCTGTCTCATGTGAAGATATAAAGTTATTTGATTATATATTATTATTATATATACATAACTTATCCATATCGATTATAAGTATAAAAGTCAACTGAATGTTTATTTAACTTGAACTCTAATTAATCACACTTTCCAGGGTGTAATAATTACCCCAAATATATTTCTTTACATGTTGGGTTGTGTTAGCATTTAACTTTACTGGAATTGACAATTGCAATATTTGTATTAATAATTTGTATCCACTTAGCAGATTTAACATCAAGTACAAACCACATCAATATGTAGTTAGTACAATGAATTTACAATTAGAATTGGAAGGGTGAGATAAAGTATAGTTGATTTGCTTAGTTCTTCAAATTGTTGTTAATACTGGAATATTGGAAATTATATAAAGATATTAATACTGTTTATATCGAAATTGTTAAACAACAGAAGCAGGGCAGTCGGCCAACAGCTAGAAACATTTGAACACTGGAATACTAAATGAAACAAAGTAGTAAAGATTGATATAAGCCTTAGAATGGAAGCTCAAGTACTACAGAATCAGTAGACCAAACAATTTGGAATATATAATAGGTGTTTTATAAATTGCAATCCAGAAAAGACATCTTTTTGAATATGTATATTACAGTATATATTAAGCAATTGTTTAATAACCACCAATATTATACATGGTCGTAATTCTTGTGATTGTCAATTTACCTCCCCTACTAATATATTTCAAGACAGTGCAATATAGCAAGTATTGTTAAGTTTGTCTGATCAGTTGGAATGTCAGTTACTTATACTGCACAAAGATTTGGAGCAGCAACAGTATTCTTTGAAGAATAAAAGTACATCACAGTAACTGCTCAATGTGATACAAATAGTTTTAAAGTGTACAGCATTGCAAGAAAAATATTTACAAGTATGGAACATGCAGATTCAAAGTGACTAGTACAGTGAATTTGCAATTCAACACAACGTTTGAATCCAATTATTCTGATACTTATTTCAAATTTTTTTGTAACAGAAAGGAGTTACAAACTTAGAAACAAATTACTTTAGATATCCAACTTCCAACAATACTTTAATAGAATAACTGCTAGCTAAGCTGCTGAGCTTGCTGGTAGTTGCACAGTACTCTCAAAGTACTACTATGTTATAAAGTAGATTCTAAATGAATTGCAAGATATAATTTACAATATGTACAATTTTGCATTAAAGCAAGATTATTAATATAACAGTTAAACACCACACTGATATTGATAGATTGCATGGCTTCAGCTACTTCCCAGTTTCAGACTGAAATATATAGTAATTAATTTTCTGACTTTCTCAAATACTCTGGCAAGAACAGAATGCAATACGGCTGTAACCAAGCTTATATTCAACAGCTGCAGATGCAGAAAGCTTTGAACTTTCCCAATAACTATCTAATATTGTGCCACCAGATTAGTCAGCTCTGAAATATCACCATGGTACAAATTCTATTCCATATTCTTATGTATAGGTAAATCGCCCTGGCAAATTGTGTGACATTCATCGAGCTTTGGCAATCAACTATTCAGAACTGTAATAGGGCACAGATAGTTGACTGAAGGACCCAGAACTGAAAAAACTTGAAGAACAGACATCTACATGTTCTCAGTATTGTATGAATGACAATGAATTGTGGTCCATCAAGACTGAAGTTCATGGGTCCATTATGTTGTTGTTAGATAATATCTGCAAAACAAAATAAAGACTTATTCTAGTATTCAAATCTCTCTGAGAATAATCTTGTTTTTAGTTACACTTGGTAAGTACCAAGATAATTAAATATGGCAATAAAAGATATACAAAATGGTAAATTATAAAGAGGTAATAAGATTTACCTGTATCTCCAATTTTATAGTAAATCAGAAATATATATTATTGACATTATTTGGTACAGTGGCAGGATATTTCAATTCGACACATCAATACTTAAGTATGGAAAAGAGAAAGTTGTTCCAACAGTATAGAGCAATGCTGTATGCAGATGGAAGGTAATTGTACTAAGGTGGATTTAAGTAATAAACAGTGAATTGTACAGTAACAGAAGAAGGTTGGACTACTAGAATACCAGCAGATGGTTGGAAAATACCCACACAAAAAGATTAGATCAAAAAACAGATAATACTAATTAATCAAATATTGAATGTTCTATTTGAATATATTTCATTATTTCAGAATTTCGCAGTTATCAATTAGTGTGGAGAATATTGTGAAAGTATTAATCGACAGAAAGGATAATGCCATAATATACATTGTTACCATAAATACCCAATTATTTATGATACTTACGCCAATTAACTGAAGAGTACCAGTTAATTTATGTGATATTCAGGATTATTCTTTCAATTTTCGGACAGTGTTAATTGAATTGGTAGTATTATGACTAGGAGATAGAATTGATTGAATGTCTATCAAAACAGATGATATTGTAGAGATATATACAGTAATAGAATCATTCCAGTAGTGTAATGAATACAGATTCAGACGATGTACATGTTTTGAATATTGTTAAACTGGTATTGGGATTTATGAAATACAGTTACATGATATTGAATGGTTAAGTTTTTGAAATTGAATTAAATTTAGCATACAATACTGAATCATTCCTTGTATTGATAAATCTGTTCCAGTACAAGAGTTTCTGACAAACAATTTGTATCACAATAGGATATCTTCCAGCCAATGATGAAATTCCTATATTGTCCATCAGTAACAAACCTAGTTTCCGTCAGGAACACCTGGCTGTTCCAGACAGCCCTGACGGCTCTGACGGAATCTCCTACCCTCTGATGGCGAATCAAATGTGACCGGTCGCGTTGCATACCTACCCTGAGGCGGCTAATATACCATATCTGTTATGCTTGCGATACATCGTGTTGGATATTACCCCGTGGACGCTCACCGCCCTGATGTCGCGCTTCCTTGGCTTTTCCTCCGGAATGTGGTGATGTATACGCACGATATTAACAACACGCGTTTTAGGCTCTTTGGAGGAGCTCCAATTATGCTGTAGCTGTCTACCCAACACCTAGTGCTGTTTAGGTCTTTCTCCGGCCGAGTGCTACATATTACCTCTCCTCTATTGCTATTTATCGGATGCCGCACTCTCGCATATATGTTCACCTTTGAGACCATGTTACTTATTGCAATACAGTGTTCGCTTGAGATACATTGCTTGCTGTTGCATTTGCTTCGCCATTATCGCATTTCCAGGTCTGAAATATACTGTCCAATCTTCACACTCTCTAGTACTATGATCTCAGTCTCAAGTACTATGCCCTCAGTCCTCCAAATTCTGTGTTAATCCATCATTGGATTGCGATGCTTCTTCCTCCTTATCTGCATCTGCATGGTCCATATTATTGCCCTCATACCCGTCGACATCACTGCTCCCCAGATCAAACCTCGAGAGTGCAGTTGCGGCCTGTCGTCGCCAGCTGGATGTGGGGATGGCATCGCTGTTGTCGATTTCGTCACCTTCATCGTTGTATTCCACACAGCCCCATGGCATCTGGAAATGCAGTTCATTATGCATATAATTGTTGTCCATTGGGATATCTGGATCGGTGCTTCTGATCTCAGACTCCTCAAGCGCCACCTCAGAGGTGAAATAGTCCAAATGAATACCATTTTCTACGCCTGCTGCTTCCGTGCTGATAACCTTGGCAGGCATTGGGTTCTCAGTCTGTTGGATCTAACAGGTGACTGTAGCAATAGTGTTTTTATACACCCTCTGTTGGGAGCTCTCTGGTAGTGTGTTCCAGGTATTCATCAAGAATGTATTCGTGTCTGCAACACAGGGCATGGTTAACAACTTGCGACCCGCTGCAGTGCAGCAGGATGCATTCTTACCACCGTCGTTCTTGAAGTTGTAGTAGTTCGAGCGATCAGGTTTGTCGGCTTTCAGCATTAACTTGGAAGCTTTTGGAGGAACACCTTTGTTCTGTTGCCACTCCAGGAGAGCATGGCGCAATGCAGTGCAGGTAAACATGATCAGTGGCGAGGGTATAGGACTGTCCTTGTAGTCAATCATGGAATTATAAAATCTATCAGCATAGTTTCTGTGGGTATTTGCCTGATGACAAAATTTGATGTAGATAAACCCTGGGAGTGTTTCCGCCAGGAAGTGAATTGGATGCTGGCCATTCATTACCAGCTTTCCACACTCTCTGTGTTGGATTTGAACTCTGTACACCACCTTCCACATGCTCTGTGACGGGTCAAAGGTTCATATTGTCAGCCAGACAGGAATCAATGGTATCCAAACACTCTGCGTCGGATTCAAAGTGGTGGAGTTCAAAAAGCTCTGCTATATTGTTGCTTGCTGATTGAATTAAATGGGATTTAACTTTGTTGCCTTGGGCTCGAACCTGGTACCGGTTTGAGTGTGTAATATCCAACATGGGCCGTTGCTTCAGCATACCTCTTTCAAGATCTTCTTTGTGCATGCCTCAAATTCAATGGATCAAATGTTGTTTTGCTGCATAGCAGTGTTCCAGGACTTCTCCAATATCTGCCAGTGTGGGGCTTCAGCTAATGATTTCGCAGTGCATTGTGTTCCATACCTTACCACCTCCAAGTCGCTTGCACTCATACATGGCAGTCTGTTCCACATATAGAGCTCCATGAGACTGCCTGTTGCAAATACAAGACGTGTTATGTCTGAGCAACCAAATCGATAGATGCTGCGAATACCGGAGACCACTGATCGAGGTGTAGACAATGCCTCTGGTTGCGATTCCCACTGCCTCTGTCTCCGATTCCTGTTGGTAGCTCGCATCAGCAATGGATGTGTAATGGTTGCAAGGGCTTCTGGATCAGGGATGGGGGTGTGCAGAGTTTCAAGACCGCAGAAGGGAGTGGGAGTGCTAGCAATGCTGGATGTGAGGCCGGATACAATGCGACACGCTTAGTCTGCACGTGAGGTTCCTCCGGGCACTGGTGTGCTACGACTGCTTGTACCAGGCATAGCACTCGGAGTATTTATTGACCGTCGCTGTGTAGCGGATGGGGTGGAAGTCATGCGTTGAGTGATATCTCCCACGCCAGAATTGTTCAGCCAGGATAAGGGGGTGGAGAATCTGACCATTGATTGTAGAGGCTACAAAACTCCCTCCGTGAGAGGAATCCCGCTCACCAGCCAGTGTGGAAACACGTTTCTTCGCAGGGGGAAGTGTAGAATTCCCTGTTGTCGTACACTGTTGTTGTTCCTGAACAAAAAGTATGACCAGAGTCGTGTCAGTATGAGGGTTTAGGGAAGTTAGAGTCTGATATAGATGTTCGAAGTTAAGTATGTAGGAATAAATTCATCCGTATGCATATGCAACGGCAGGTGCGGTAGACTCCTATCTGAGCAACCAGGGAGGGATTCAAAACAAAATGGAGCCGCAATGTCTGATGCGCTGGACTCTAGATCACTGTCACCCGTGATTCTACTCGGGGACGAGATCCCTTGCAAAGCATTCAATTATGGGGTTAACTGCCATCAGATTACACTCAGATTACACTCAGTATTGATATCTACTATTACAGCAACATCTGATGGTCTATTTGCACTGCTTGAAGGGTGTTTATGCCTTCTTGGCGCAATTATCATAGTATTGCACTCATTCTTGTCACAATACTTCGAATCATCCATTGTGTATATCTTCCGCTTCACGGAGGAAATCCCACTTTGGCATAGCTGAACTCATCGAAAGCGAACAATGATGTATTCTCTATCCTATGATTCCAGTGGCATGTACTTTTTCCACCACTAGGCATGTTGGTAGCTGTGTTGGATGGCTGCATAGTTGGGACAACCTGAGAACTACTCAGTTTGCACTGGGATGCATGAGGTCTGAGCGGTAAAAGTGGTGTCTGATGGAATAGCAACGGCCAGTGTCGTAATCTGTCCTCACCGCGAGCACAAAATCACGTTTCAAGGCTTGTTGTTCATGAGGTGCCTGGTGGTTGGACAAGTTGAAGGCAGGTCTGTTTTGTGTTCGTTAACCAACAACATGCAGGATATGAATCCAAATTATCATATCTCACAAGTTGAACGAAGAAATCTCCGGAACTTGAGTATAAATATCCCATCTTCATGCCTACACCTCCTTTCTCTTTTCCTCCCGAATGATACACACCGCCAGCATTCTGATCTATCTCATCACCACGTGAGTTGCGCTAAACAATGCCTCTCGTTTCCAAACACACCTGATAACCTATACCACTTTGTACTTTCCCTCTGGGCTGCCTTCCGCTACATGCAACTGTATCATAATACTAAAGCTTCAGATGTATATTCATTTTCAATTCACAGCAATGGCACCAAAGGGCAGCCGGAAAGGAAAGGGGAAAGCTTAGGCAAAGAGCCCGACATCAGATGCAAACTGACACCTGTCATTCGATTGGGACAATATGAAGCGGTTCATCTCACAACACATCCGTGGACTCATATGGATATACAATGTTTGTGGCGTCAAGGTTGAGAGGAAATGGAACCTCTTTTATGATATAATCTTTCTTGATCCAGTCACAACATGCCACTTTTCATAATTCCAGCTGATGTTGATGCACCACTGGGGCAGGAGCTCGCCTTTGCGGGAGTGGTGGGTTGCTTTCTGCTCATATATGGTGCAAATGTTCCACAAAACCCGTTACCAAATGAAACATTGGTGGTGGTGGGAGAACCCCTGTGCCTTAGGGGATCAAGTCGATCGTTCCAATCCTCACACAAACAGCTTGGGGATGATTGAATGCACTCGCGAGAGTTTCTCTTGGTACAGTAGCGATGATCTCAGGGCAAAGATTGAGCCGCTAAGCTGCTAGCAGTACAAACCAGGCGACTTCCTGGCAGTTAGACAACTGAATTGGGATGAGATAATCGACAAGCATGATGTGTATGAGAACGGAGCGGATCCCGGAGTGCTGCATAGTGGAAAGAGCTGTCCTGGCAATGGCAATGTCAATGATGATAGCAGGGGTGAGGAGGAGGAGGAGGACACGCAGGGCGGTGAGAAAGGAATCTGGACAAGGAAGGGAGGGAAAGATGGGAAGGGGAAACGGAAGGTGACTGAGAACAGGATGGGGTATGGGAAGGCAACGGAGGAACAGAAGGGGAAGCTGAACGAGAACAGGAACGGGAAAGGAACAGGTACTGTTAAACAAACCTCAGGGGGAGAAAGCTCGCAGAGCAGTGGAAAGGCGACTGGAAGCAACGGGAATGGGACACGGAGGGCTAACTCGAGCGGGTACATTTTGAGCTGGAAGCATCGCCCACCATGAAAATTTTCTTAGATTATTATACCGACTCTACCGAGGAGTTGGACAGCAAACATGACTCAGAACATGAGTCTGATGCGGATATGCGCATGGAGGATAATGTGGATGCACCGTACGGTGTTGATTTAGATGACGATGTGGATATGGAAAGGGACGGTGACGATGAAGAGAAGCAAGATGAAGTGGCGCAAGATGAGGAGGAGGAGGAGGAGGAGGAGGAGGAGGAGGAGAAGGAGAAGGAGGAGGAGGAGGAGGAGGAGGAGGAGGAGGAGTAGGAGGAGGAGGAT